>ENA-OXEG01000726-OXEG01000726.1-human-gut-metagenome-genome-assembly--contig:-NODE-726-length-18405-cov-34.516567_pt1 | contig 18405 bp, 13 predicted proteins | sample MGYA00249355_ERZ652243 | MGnify/ENA primary metagenome ERZ652243 (study PRJEB26925, sample SAMN05826944) | human gut metagenome | biome: ENVO:2100002; feature: ENVO:00000062; material: ENVO:00002003... | reverse complement strand
TACTATGGCGGCGCGAGGGGGAATACCGGAGGCGGGGGCTGTATCGGATGCGGGGGCGGAAGAACCGGAAATGGGGAACGCGGGAGAAGCAGCCGCCGGAAAAACAGTATTAGGAAAGTCGGCAGCAATGTTTTGACAGGTTTCCGGGGCGTGGGTGCATAAATATGCCAGCAGTTCGGCACGGTTTTCCTCTATCGGCAGTTTGTCGGTAAAGGTGCGGCGCTTAAGGAACTGGTTATGGTAATCGCGGATAAGGGTCAGCGGATAAGAATTGGGGTCGGGTGATGCCGGAGCGGAAGCCCGGGCTGCCGATGCAGGTTTTGGGGCAGCGGAACCGGGGGACAGTGCGGCAGCGGAACCGGGGGACAGTGCGGCAGCGGAACCGGGGCGCAACGGAGCGGCGGACGTTGCTTTGCGGGCAGGGGAAGCGCTCGGGAAGTCCGGAATGTAGCTGTCCCATTTATAACCGAGGTTTTGCAGAAACGGCGTCAGCTTTATTTCGTATTCCGTGATATACAGCGAGTGGTCGGGCTGCGCTTTGACTCCGTTGAGGAAAGCGGCGAAGCTTTTGGACATGATGACGGGGCGGCGAAATACCAAGAAATAACTTTGCAAATGCGGGTTAAATCTCTGGTTTTGCGTGTTTCCCCAGAAGTCCAATTCTGAACGGGAGCGCATTTGGTTAAACATGGGGCGGAAAGTTTGCAGCGGGGCGTAGGCGGAATCGTTGGCAAAAATCAGTTCGTCGGCGTGTCGGAGCAGGTTTTTGGCTTTCAGCCAGTTATAGCCGCGCTTGTATGACCCCCAGTCGTATTCGCCGTGGCGTTGGTATTCGCCGTGAATGACATACGGGGCGACTTGTTTCTGCGCTTCAGGCGAAAGAGGGGAATCCGTTATGTAAACTATGCCGTCAGTTACGGCTTTTAAGCCGCTGAGATAACGCAAAACATACGGCGCAACGCTGCCGTCGGCGCTGTATCCGGCAAAAACGGCGTAGCGGCGCGGGCGTTCGGCAAGATAAAAAAACGCAGCGGCAGTTAAAGCAATGAGCAACAGCAGGGTCAGCAGGCTGCGGCGTTCGCCGGAGCGTTTCAGGCGCGGGCGCGAGAGGATTGCAGCCAGGCTGTGCAGGCGGATTTTTGAGATATTCGGCGTTGTTTTCATCAGCGGTCCTCCTTCAGATAAGGGGAATTGATTTTTTGCAAATGTTGCAGCAAGCGGGCATAAGCGCCCGGAACATGTTTTTTCAGCCAGGCGAAGACAAGGCGGCGCGGTTCCTGTACGTTCAGGCGGGAGGTAAAGGTGCGCATTTTTAAGAACGGGGCGTGATATTTGCCAAGCAGGGTCAACGGATAGCAGTTTTTGTCGTTCAGCGGCAGCCAGGAGAGTTTTTCGTAGGGAATGTAGGCGGCAGATGTAAAGCCGAGGCCGGCAAAATAGGCGGTGAAGGGAACTTCATAACGCGCGGCGACGGTCAGGCCGTCTTTTTCGGGGCGTACGGCGTTAAGATAGGCGGCGAATTCCGAAGTGTTGTATACTTGCGGCGCAATAATGAGGAAGTAGCTTTGCAGATGGTAAATTCCGTCAGCATTGGCAGTGATGCCGAAAATATCGGCGCTGGCAGTTTGGGACGCTTGCAGGACGGGGCGCAGCGAGGGGGCAACGAGCAGGGAGGAATCGTTGGCGAGGATTAAGAGGGGGGCAGTGGCTTGGGGGGCGGTTGAGCCAGCTTGGACGGAGGAGGGCGGTTGGGAGGCAGACGCGGTATGAGGCGTCGGGGCAGAGGAGGAAAGGGAGGCTGCGGCGGCTGTATCGGATGCGGGGGCTGGTACTATGGCGGCGCGAGGGGGAATACCGGAGGCTGCGGCTGGCCGGGAGGGGAGGGCATTTTGCCGTTTCAGCCACGCAAAACCGCGTTTGTACGAGCCCCAGTCATATTCGCCGTGGCGGCGGGCTATCAGGTGATTGACATACGGACGGAGTTTGGCGATTTCGCTTTCGGGTATCGGATTGTCGGTTACATAGACGATATTGGGTGCGATTTCCTTTAAGGCGCGCAGATAGTCAATGACATAATCGGAAACGGTGCCGTCGGCAGAATAGGCGGCAAACACCGCGCAGTTTTTTCCGGCGGCGAGGGGGGACAGGGTTTGTTCAACGTCTGCGGGGGCTGAGGCTGTGCGGCGGGCGGCAGGCGCCTTACGGCTGCCTGCGTACAACGTGAGGACGGCGAGCATGAGCGCAATTGCGGCGATGGCGAGAACGGCGATATAAACCGGACGGCGGCGCATGGTTGTCTCCTTTAAAAAAAATCCCCGCAAGCTCCGGTAGAGCTTACGAGGGATATTATAGCGCGGGAAAAAATTATTCCGCAACCAAAACCTGACGGCGGCTGTGCATAGCTTCTTCAATAAAGGCAATCTGCTCTTCCACCATCGGGTTGCCGGCAAATTTTTCTTTGGCTTTTCGAACGCGCTCTTCAAACGTGCCGTCATTGGATTTGAAAATATACATATAAGCGCGGGTAACGGATTTGATGGTATGTTCGTCGCAGCCGCTGCGTTTGAGGCCGATGACGTTCAGGCCGCGCAGTTTGCCGCGGTCGCCGGTTACCATCGCGAACGGGATGACGTCGCGCCCGATGCCGGTCATGCCGCCTATCATCGCCTTGCGCCCGATACGGCAGAACTGGTGAACCGCCGAGTTGCCGCCGAGGATGACGCCGTCGCCCAGACGGACGTGGCCGCCGATGACCGCATTGTTGGTCATGATGACATTGTCGCCGACGACGCAGTCGTGCGCAATGTGCGAGTTAACCATAAACATGCCGTTGCTGCCGACGCGGGTGGTCAGTTTTTCCGGTTCTTCACCCGCAATCGGGGTCTGGCCTTTGGGGGTGCCGGCGTGCATGGTTACGTTTTCGCGGATGACGTTGTGCGAACCGATTATCAGCCGCGCGCCGGGCTGGAATTCGTTGCCGTGATCCTGCGGGCCGCCGCCGAGGCAGGCGCCGGGGAAAATGACATTGCCTTCGCCGAGGGTGGTGTCGCCCAAAACGGTTACGCGGGCGATGAGCTTGTTTCCGGCAGCGATTTTGGCTTGGCCTGAAATATAGCAGAAGGGGCCGATTTCGGCAGACGGGTCGATTTGGGCGCCGGTTTCAACCACAGCGGAAGGGTGTATCATCTTTTTTCTCCATAAAAAATTGCAACTGTCAGGAAGGGTAACAGAAAGCAGGGCAGATGTAAAGCGGAAATTTCGGCGGCGGGCAGGGCGGGCGGTCACAAAATATTACGGATTGTTGCCGGGAGAGATGGGCGGCGGGCAGCGGAACGGGAAACCGGGAATGAGGTGCGGTCTGGATACGGAACTGGGAACAGGGAATGAGGTGCAGTCTGGATACGGAGCGGGGAACAGGGAATGAGGTGCGGCGGAATACGGGACGAAAAACCGGGACGGGAGGAGAGAATGGCAGAGCATGGTTTGCCCGATGCAGAACAGGGGCGGGAGACTGAAACGGGAGGAGAGAGGCACTATCAGCAGGGAGAAATTTCGTTAAACCGTTCATGTTTCCAATCTATCTGGCGTTTGACTATTTTTGCCGGGTTTCCGGCGATAATGACGTTTTCTTCGTTGAAACGGGATGTTACATTGCTGCACCAGCCGACGATTGAATGCGACGGAATCTGCGTGTTTTTGGCAATATAAACATTGCGTCCTATCCAAACATGGTCGCCGACGGTTACGGAGCGGCCGCGGTTTAGCGGAGTTCCGGAGAGATCGGTTACAGTGTGCGTATCCGTACACCAGAGGACGATATCCCAAGACAATAAACAGTCTTTTCCGATGGTTACAGACGAGTTATGTTCGTAAAGGACGATTTCTGCTCCGTTTATCTGGGTGTTTTCTCCGACAGATACGGTGCAATTGCAGCTTGGGGACAAAGAGTCGCCGATGTTTATTTTGAGGTTAGTGTAATTTTCCGTATTCAGGCTGATTTTGTTGTTATCGCCGTAAATCTTGATTTTGATGACATTATTGAGATTGCTGTTTTCCGGAAGGGTTACGATGTTGTTTTTGCCTTTGATTTCCAGATAGAATATGCCGTTATGGGGAATACTTACGGTGTTGCAGGTCAGGTCGGCTTTGATTTTTGACTGGCGGCGCTTTTTTATTTTTTTGCGAAATTCTTTCCATATGTCAGGCAGTTTCATTGCATATCCTTTGGTGCTGAATTTAAACGTTCGTTTTTTTTCACCAAAAAACAGGGGATATTTTCACCGCCGGAATAGTCATTTAGGCAAAACGAAAGTATATAAATTAAAACGAACCATTTTTTTCAGCAGTATGTACGAAAAAGCGGAAGATGGGGTACCGGATATGCAGTTTGAATGCGACGATGAGCGGTATGAATGGGCGGCGGGATACGGAACGGGGAACGGGGAATGAGGTGCGGCGGAATACGGGACGAGGAACCGGGACGGGAGAAGAGAATGGCAGAACATGGTCTGCCCGATGCAGAACAGGGGCGGGGGACTGAAACGGGAAAACAAAAAGCCCGCACAGCAACAGAACCGACAGGGAACAGTGCCGGGCGGCCGGCGGGGCTGTTGTCGGGCTTTGATGTAGCGTGCCTAGAGTGCCAGTTTTATGCGGCGCAGGGTTTCTTCCCTGCCCAGAACCGCGGCAATTTCGCTGGCGCCGCCGGGGGTTGTTTCCAGTCCGGTCAGGGCGATGCGTACCGGATACAGAACCTGTCCGTTTTTCAGCCCGTTGGCGGCGGCGACCGCTTTCAGGCATTCAAACAGGCTCTCGTTATTCCAGCCGTCCGCACTCAGGCTTTCCAGTGCCGGGAGCGCGAGCTGCAGCGATTTTTTGGCGATTTCAGGGTCGGTCTTCATCTTCTTGTTGTTAAACAGTTCTTCGCCGTAAGCGGGCAGGGTTTCAATGAAACCGGCGGTTTCGGCGATGTCGTTTAAGGTTTCGACACGCGGCTGAAGGACTTTGGACAGCTCTTCGCGGTTGATGCTGCGGGTGATGAATTTGTCATATTCTTTACAGGCGAGGGTATGGAATTCCGCAAACGGCAGGGCACGGATATAGCAGCCGTTCATCCAGCGCAGTTTAGCGATGTCAAAAATCGCCGGGGATTTGTTCAGCCGTTCGGCGTCAAATACCTGTTCCAGCTCGGCGAGCGAAAAGATTTCCTGTTCGGTGCCGGGGTTCCAGCCCAAGAGCGCAATATAATTCAGAATCGCAGCGGGCAGGTAGCCTTTGGCGACCAAATCCTGGAACGACGCATCGCCGTTGCGTTTGGAGAGCTTGTGCTGCGCGTCTTTCATCACCTGCGCGACGTGAACGTAAATCGGCGGCGTCCAGCCGAACGCTTCGTAAATCAGGTTATATTTCGGGGTGGATGAAATATATTCGTTGCCGCGGACGACGTGGGTAATCGCCATCAGATGGTCATCAATGACGTTGGCGAAGTTATAAGTCGGGAAGCCGTCGGACTTCAGCAATACGCCTTCGTCCAGTTCGTCATAGTCGATTTCAATATCGCCGTAAACGACGTCGTGGAACATTGCCTTGCCTTTGCGGTTGATGTTCTGGCGGACGACATAGGGTTCGCCGGCGGCAACACGGGCTTTGGCCTCTTCCAGCGGAATGCGCTTGCAGGGGTCTTTGAACTTGGCGCCGAGGACGGTTTCTTCTTCGTCGTCATCGTGTTCGGTCTTGGCGCAGAAGCAATAGTGCGCGCCGCCGAGTTCCACCAGCTTGTGTGCGTATTCCTGATACAGCGGCAGGCGTTCGGACTGGATATACGGACCGTATTCGCCGCCGATGTCCGGGCCTTCGTCCCAGTTCATGCCGACGGTCTTGAGCGTGTTGTATATGATTTCGGTTGCGCCCTCGACATAGCGTTTCTGGTCGGTGTCTTCAATGCGCAAAATAAAACTGCCGCCGGAAGATTTGGCGATAAGGTATTCATATAACGCGGTTCTCAGGTTGCCGATGTGCATATAGCCGGTCGGGCTCGGGGCAAAGCGGGTTCTTGCTTTCATTGTGGTAAAACTCCTTTAAGTGTATTTGGAAAGGCGCGTCCTGCCAGCGGGCGCGGCGCATTTATGACAGGTGTAGCGCAGGGGCGGAAGAAAATCAAGCATTTTTTTGCGGCGGGGGACAGAGGCGGCGGAGGGGGAGAGTGGAGGGCTGCCGGTATGAGATGGCGGGGGCGAGTGGAGGGGAAAATTTTTGCTTGCTTTGGGGGAAAATATCTTTTATGGTGTGGGGTGAATGCAGCCGGGGAGGTTGCGGCGAATGTTCAGGGCGAGAGCCTAAAGGCCGCGGCGGTCAACTTACTGAGATGATATTGCACTCCCCGGTGCCTTACTTAATATTATGTCGGGGAGGCTGCGGCGAATGTTCAGGGCGAGAGCCTAAAGGCCGCGGCGGTCAACTCACAGAGGAGACCTTTGCACTTCCCGGCGCTAAAAAAATCAATATGATTAAATTTTTTGCTTGTTTTTAACAAAAAGCTCTTTTATATTATGAGCAGGTTGGTTCGCGCATATGCGGTTTCAGCCGAGCGCCAGAGATGGCGCGGGGTCGTCAAAAACCCTTGTACATCGTGCGGTGTTTTGGATATTTCACCGTCATATTGTTTTACTTGAAAATCAGGTAGCAATAGAAATGTCCCCGATTGTGGAAACATGGTCGGGGAGCTTTAGGCTATACAAAAAAAGTCTCCGACTTTGAAGGCCTAAAGGGTCGCCTCACGATGTGCGATATTTGAACTCTCCCGGCCGTCTTAATTTGAAATAAATTTCCCAATCGCTAAAATTTTAGTTGCATTTTTATTCGGCTTATGTATTATATACATAGGTTGTTTTGGTGTATCTGAAACAACTTAGTGCCAGAGATGGTGCGGGAACTTCAAAATTCCTTTACATCGTGCGGCGTGGATATAACGCCGTTAACTGACGCTCTAGGAATGCAGAGCTGTTGGATTATATCCCCGATTAGGTCGGGGAGCTTGCAGTGTATGTTCAAGGTCTTGACCTAAAGACTGCAAGGGTTATTACGATGTATGGCTTTTGAACTCCCTGACCACCTCAATTAAGAGGCGGTCTTTTTTTATGTGAGAGTTATATGCAAAAGCCAAAGAGCAACGTCGGGGCGAAAAGGTGCCTTTCGGCGATAGGTTGTGCTATGCCGGAATCCGGCGGCACAGAAGTAAAAACGAGTACTATCGGCGCAAGAAGGCGGCGTGTCGGGACGGGGACGGACGGTGTGAAAGTGAAAGCCGGCCAGAGTGGTGCGAAAAAAAGACGACCGGAAGAAAAAATATCTCCGGTTATGGCAAAGATATTAGACCACCGAGAGCGTTTGCGCGCCCGGTTTGTCGCCGATATGGGCAAAACGATGTCGGACTGGGAAATGACGAAATTGCTTTGCAGCTATGCCCTGCCGCCGGGAAAATACCAGGAAAAATACAAAGAGGCGGCGGAGATTCTGCTGCGGCGGTATAAAAATCTGGTGACGATTCTTGCAGCACCGCCGGCCAGCCTGGTGAAAAATGACGGTATCGGCGAGAGTATAGTCATTTTAATATGTATTGTCCATGCGTGCTGTTTGAAAATGGAGTGGGAGAATTTGGAGTAGAACGCGTGCAGGCAATAGACAAAATATTTGACATTCCCGGCGGGCGGTGTTATGGTGGCGGCAATTAGCAATTATTATTCACATTATTAAATCTTAGAGTTATGAACAAGTTTAGCTGTTATCTGCTTTCGTGGAAAGCTGCTGTATTGCGGAAATTTACGCCGCGGGTTGTTATTGAACGGTATTGTCTGAAATCTGTCCCTGATGCGGCTCTGTACCTTCCGGGGAAGGAAGCCGAACTTCGGGTTATCGACAGTGTCGAACCGGGGTATAAACAATGGCAGTTTTTGAAAGACCGGGTCTGGAGCGCCGATACACGTCAGGAGCTTTACAAACGCGGGCTGTGGGGTGCGCTCGGCGTGCAAAACCGCTGGGAGTTCGAATATCTGCTGAAACATACGCAGCCGGTCGCCTATCTTAACGGGCCGGGCAGCGATTTTCGGCGGACGGCATCGTTTGAGCCGATTATTGAAGCGCTGCGGAAAAATGCGCTCTGGGTTATGCTGATGGCTCGCGAATATCCGCAGATTGCCGAGAATTTGGGGGCGGCGGTGCTGGAACACGAACTGCCGAAGAATGTTTATGAAACGATGACCGACGTCCTGACGCGGAAAATTCCCGGACAGGCGGCTGCTTTTGTGGCGCGTTTGGAGCCGCAATCGCCGTATTTTGAATATGGCTTTGTGGAAATCTGGCGTGCCGGAGGCAATCTGGCGCCGCTGATGAAGGCGCTCTTTTCCGGCAGGGACGATTTGTACCAGATTGTGAAAACGCGGTCGGCGGCAAAGCCCGAGCTTAATGTGCTGAGCGCCGTGTTTCAGTATCTGCTGAAACAGCTGCAGAATGCGGGACATACCGGGCGCTGGGAACGGGAATTCCAAGACTGGCTTGGTATTCTGGAAACGTATGCCCAAAGTCCGGAGTGTCATCTGACGTGGCTGCTGCGGTTGCGGAGCGGTTTGAGCCGGGGGCAGTATCCGGAACTGTATGACGGCGTAACGCGGCTGACGGAAACCTACGCGCCGAATCTGCTTAATCCGGCAAACCGGATGATTGCAATGTGGGAAGGGCAGGACTGGCCCTGACGCAACAATGAGCGGAAGCGGGCAGAACGTTCAAGCTGCGGTATTGCGGCAGCATGCAGAACATTCGAGCTGCGGTGTTGCGACAGCGGGCAGAACATTCCTGTTTCGGTGTTGTGGCAGCGAGCAAGACATTCCTGTTCCGGTGTTGCGACAGCGGGCAGAATATTCCTGTTCCGGTGTTGCGGAGGCAAATGAGCCGGGTGGCTTTGAAGCCGTACGGTAACGGGCGGCGCGGCGAAACGGCAAATTAAAAGGGAGGCTTTGTGCGCCTCCCTTTTTGCTGTCCGGAACATCAGCCGACAGTCGGAATTTTATACTCAGAGCAGGGCAAGCGCCAGATACAGCAGCCCGACGGTACCCATAAACAAAAAGTACCAGCAGCTCAGGTTGAGGGCGCGCTCTTCGTGCTCGTCGTCGTTATAACGGGCGGGGCCGTAATTGTTCTTTTCGGCATCGCCGCGGTAAAACATCGTCATAATCAGGAACTTCAGCCCGTAAAAACCGACGCCGTACAGGATTGTAACAAAGCAGATGCTCAGCAGCATAATCGTATAGGCAAAGTCGGTATTGGCGAGCGAGGCGACGGTCAGGTTTATCATGCTCAGGACGACGACGCCCATAAACACCGGTTCGAGATAATTGCGCCAGGCGAGGCGGTTCAGGTCGTGCATACGGCGGATGAGCAGCGAGCCGACAGGGAACAGCGGCAGCAGGATGACGAGGTAGAACAGGGTTTCCGCCGCGAGGATGTAATTTTCAATTTTGGGGAGGGAGTACCCCATGTCATTGGCGGCGCGCAGAAAACGCGGCGACAGGATATAGCTGCATTTGAGCTGAATGATGACCGTCAGCACGCTGTTGACGAGCAGGAACGTCCAGAGCTCGAAACGCGACGAGCGGCCGCGCAGGGTGAAGGTCTTTTTCCAGCCGTCGAGCCAGATGCGCAGAAGGTTGTCGGGCGACAAAATCGGCTTGCGGGCGCGTTCGGGGGCTTTTGAGGTGCCGGAAGAAACGGCGGACTGAGCCGGAGAAGAGGCGGTCAGCGGCGCTTGCGGTTTAGCCGGCGTTGCGGCTGTTTGAGAGGCAGCAGAGGCTTGAGCCGCGGCTTTTGGGGCAGCGTCGCGCGCTTTTTTGACGGCGGGGCGGGCTGCGGTCTGAGATACGGCGGCCTTTTTGCCGGTGTGCCGGGCCGGGGCGTCTGACCGGACGCCGGAGAGTGCAGTTTTTGAAGTACGTTGGGTTTTGGCGGCGGATTTGGGAGCCATAATGTTTTCTCCTGCAATTGATTTGCATTCAGAATAGCGGGGCCGGGTTAATATTTGGTAAAGGCCGGGAAGGGAAAGGCGTCTTAAAGTTTTAACATATAGCTTAAAAAAGTGCTTGCAAAAAGAACAAAAGTGGTATATCAAGATTTTTCGGAGCGGGGAGCGCGGGATTGTCCGGCATGGGCGAACCGAGGAAAGAAAAGGCCGGAACCGGCAGCGGCGAACCGGCGCAGGTGCACAGGGCTGACTGAAACGGAGGACACCGGGGTGGGTGGCCGGCAGCGGCAAACCGGCGCGGGTGCGCAGGGGCTGCCGAAACAAGGTGCGCAGGCATCAGGCAGCGGCAGGCATCAGGCAGCGGCAGGCATCAGGCATTAGAGAGGGAACGATGGCAGAGAGCAAATATATCGAAATCAAAGGGGCGCGGGAGCATAATCTCAAAAACGTCAACATTTCCATTCCGAAGAACCAGCTGACGGTGATTACCGGGCTGTCGGGGTCGGGCAAGTCGTCGCTGGCGTTTGACACGATTTATGCCGAGGGGCAGCGGCGTTACGTCGAGAGCCTTTCCGCTTATGCGCGGCAGTTCCTTGACCTGATGAAAAAGCCGGATGTTGATTCCATAGAAGGGCTGGCGCCGGCGATTTCGATTGAGCAGAAAACGACTTCGCACAATCCGCGCTCGACGGTAGGGACGATTACCGAGATTTACGACTATATGCGCCTGTTGTGGGCGCGCGCGGGGACGCCGTATTCGCCGGCGACGGGGCTGCCGATTGAGGCGCAGACGGTGAGCCAGATGGTGGATAAAATCCTGTCGCTGCCGGCCGGTACTAAGATTATGCTGGTGGCGCCGATGGTGCGGCAGCGCAAAGGGGAATTTAAGAAAGAACTGGACGGGCTGCTGAAGCAGGGGTTTCAGCGCGTCAAGATTGACGGCGAGGTCTATGACCTTGAAGACGCGCCGGCGCTGGAAAAAAACATTAAGCACGACATTGAGGTCGTGGTCGACCGTCTGGTGGTCAAGGGCGAGGAGATGGCGGAGCGCGTGGCGCAGTCGGTAGAAACGGCGCTGAAAATCGGCGATGGCATTTTGTATGTGGACGGCGCGGGCGGAACCGGACTGGCGGGAGCAGCGGGCGGAAACGGCGCAGGCCTGACAGGGGTAGCGGCCGGAGATGGTTCGGATGCGGCGGGAACGAACGGTACGGGAGGAAACGGCGCGGCGGGCGGAGCCGGTGTCGGAGGCGCGGCGGGGAACCGGCTGACGTTTTCGGCGAAATATGCTTGTCCGGTGTCGGGCTTTACGATTGAGGAAATCGAGCCGCGGCTGTTTTCGTTCAACAACCCACAGGGGGCGTGCCCGCATTGCGACGGGCTGGGGGCACGGCTGTATATGGACGAAAAGCTGGTGGTGCCGAACGAGGGGCGGTCGATTGCGCAGGGGGCGATTGCGCCGTGGTACGGGTTTAAGTCGGCGTTTTACAAGCAGACGCTGATTTCTCTGTGCGACTTTCTGCATATCTCGCAGGACACGCCGTGGAAAGACCTGCCGGAAGAGGCGAAGAAAATCATCCTTTACGGTTCGGGCAACGTGTGCGTGCCGTTGTATTATTCGACGTTTGTGTCGGACAAGCCGTTTGAGGGTGTGATTCCGAATATGGAACGGCGGTTTCTGGAAACAGACTCGGCGGCGTCGCGCGAGGAGCTGTCGCATTACCAGTCGGCGGCGCCGTGCACTTTCTGCAACGGCAAGCGGCTGAAGCCCGAGGCGCTGGCGGTCAAGGTTTGCGGCAAGGATATTATGGAAGTTTCCGACCTTTCCATCAAAGAGGCGCTGAAGTGGTTTGCCGGGGTGGAAGAACAACTGAGCCCGCAGAAACAGCAGATTGCGCACAAGATATTAAAGGAGATTATCGACCGGCTGCAGTTTTTGAACAATGTGGGGCTGGACTACCTGACGCTGTCGCGGCAATCGGGCGGGCTTTCCGGCGGCGAATCGCAGCGTATCAGGCTGGCGTCGCAAATCGGGTCGGGGCTGACGGGCGTGCTGTATGTGCTGGACGAACCGTCAATCGGGCTGCACCAGCGCGACAATGACCGGCTGCTGGAGACGCTGAACCGGCTGCGCGACATCGGCAACACGGTGATTGTGGTCGAGCACGACGAAGACGCCATCCGTGCGGCAGACTTTCTGGTCGATATGGGGCCGGGCGCGGGCGAGCTCGGCGGCAGCGTCGTCGCGGCGGGAACGGTGGCGGACGTGCTGGCGAGCAAGGACAGCCTGACGGCGCAGTATCTGAACGGGCAGAAGGAAATCGCGGTGCCGCGCAAACGGCGCAAGGGCAACGGCAAGTTTCTGGAGCTGACCGGGGCGAAGACCCACAATCTCAAGAACGTGAAGATGAAAATCCCGCTTGGCACGCTGACGCTGGTTACCGGGGTTTCTGGCGGCGGCAAGTCGTCGCTGGTGCTGGAGACGCTGTACAAGGCGCTGAACAAGGAGCTGAACGGGTCGCGCGAGCCGACGGGCGCATACGACAAACTTACCGGGCTGGAGAATGTCGACAAGGTGATTGACATCGACCAGTCGCCTATCGGGCGGACGCCGCGTTCCAACCCGGCGACGTACACCGGGCTGTTTACCTATATCCGCGACTGGTATGCGGAGCTGCCGCTGTCCAAGGCGCGCGGGTATCAGGCGGGGCGGTTTTCGTTTAACGTTGCGGGCGGGCGCTGCGAAGCGTGCAAAGGCGACGGGGTAACGAAGATTGAGATGAACTTTCTGCCTGACGTGTATGTCGAATGCGAACAGTGCCACGGCAAACGCTTTAACCGCGAAACGCTGGAAGTTACCTACAAGGGCAAGTCGATTGCCGACGTGCTGGATATGACGGTAGACGAGGCGCATGAATTTTTTGACAGCATTCCGGCAATCAAATCGCGGTTGGAGCTGCTGCAGAAAGTCGGGCTGGGGTATATCCGGCTCGGGCAGGCGGCGACGACGCTTTCCGGCGGCGAGGCGCAACGCATCAAGCTTTCCAAAGAACTGTCCAAACGGGCGACGGGCAAGACAGTCTATATTCTCGACGAGCCGACGACCGGGCTGCATTTTGAGGACATCAACAAGCTGTTGAAAGTGTTGCAGGCTTTGGTTGACCAGGGAAATACGGTAATTGTCATCGAGCATAATCTGGATGTCATTAAGGTTGCGGACTATATTATCGACATGGGGCCGGAGGGCGGCGACGGCGGCGGACGGATTGTCGCCGAGGGTACGCCCGAGGAGATTGTCAAAAAGGCGAAGGGATATACCTATAAGTACCTGAAAGGGAAAATCTGAACGGCTGCCGGGGAGAAATGCCGGGCATGAGGCGGTCGATGCGGAATGCGAAAACGGGCGCCGGAGCGAGAACGAGGCGTGCAGGGCGGCTGGTGCAGGGAGAGAAAGGCTGCCGGGACGGATACGGGGTCGATGAGGGCTGATGCGAAGGACGGAAGAGCGGGCGGCGTACCACTTATCAACTCACTTGAATTTTTTATCAACAGCTTTAATTTTTGCCGCGGGAAGCGGGGTGTTTTTTTGTGCACAGCCACGGGGGGCCGGAGGGGTTGGCAGCGGAAAGCCACGGGTTGTCAAGGGCTTTGGCGACGGGTTTCCGAAGCAGCGGGAAGCTGTGGAGAGCCATGTGCGGATGGGCCGGGGCTGCGGGAAGCTGTGTGCGGGCGGGCAGCCAGGGCGTCTGTGCGGACGGGCCGAGGCGCTAACAGGTTTTCAGCGTGGCGTTGACAATAATCAGCAGCTTGCGGGCACAGGCGATGATAGCGGTCATTTTTGATTTTCCTTTTTTTAGCAGGCGTTCGTAGAACTCCTTTATTTGAGCATTGTGCCTGATGGCGACCAGGGTAACGATGAACAGGGCGCTTTTGGCGGTGGTTCTGCCATGGCGGATGCGGCGGTAACCCGAAAGCGTACCGCTGTCCTTGGCATAAGGGGCGACACCGGCGATGGCGGCAATCTGGCGGCGGTTGGCGCAGCCGAGCTCGGGGAGCGTTGTCAGCAGGAGAACGGCAGATTTTTCGGCAATACCTTTGATGGCGATGATTTTGTAGAAAGCTTCGGCGAGCGGCGGGTCGTTTTTGATGATGTCGAGGCATTTCTGGTACAGGCGTTCGATTTCCTTTTCCAGATAGGCGATGTGTCTGACGATTTCTTTTTTCATATCGGGGGGAAGGCTGGGCGCGGTGCTGCGGTTTTTTTCCTGAAGGAGCATGGTTTTGAGGTCGGATATCCTTTCGGTTACGGGTTTCAGGTTCAGCGGCAGAGGCGTGTACATACGCAGGGTTTCGTGCAGTTTCCGTCCGAAGAGGGCAAGGGCGTAAGCGTCTATCCGGTCGGTTTTGGCGTGTTCGCCGTAGGAGCGCATAAAGGCTTTGACCCGGCGCCCTTCCGCCCGGTGGACGGTAAAGCCGCGGTTATAAAAAGTGTTGACGCAGAGGGCTTCGTATCCGCCGGTAAGGTCGACGACAATCAGGAGCTCCGGGTCCGGGGACAGGGCGGAAACGTATTTTTCTATGGCTTTTGCGGTGTTTTCGACGGTTAAGAATTCTCCGGTGGCGTCGTCGTAGATGTCAAGTTTGGCTTTGGACACGTCGATGCCGATGAAGCGTGAGAATTTTTGGTTTGCAGTCATTAAAGTTACTCCTCATAGTTCCGTTATTTATTCTTCAAATTGTTAACGTACGCGGCAGGCCGGTACCAGCAACTCATCAAGCAATAAATAAGTTTGTCTTAAAGATCACAATGAGCACGAACTTCAGATTCGATTGCTTGTCCGATCGTTTAAGACCATTTAGAAAGACGGATGCACCCGTCCTCTAAATATTATCCATGATTTGACTGTCGTATGCAAGCGGCCTTTTGTGCCTTACGGTTTTATGGAAGTTTTGTTGCATATTTTTAAGTAACAATTGCTGTCCCCCGGCGGAGCAAAGGGGAAGGGAACAGGCGGAGCAAAGGGGAAGGAGCCGGGAGGGCTGGCGCGGCGGGAATAAATGGAAAAGCGGGAAGCCTGGTGTTGAGAACGGGGCGGAAAAGGGCAGGCATGAAAGCAAATGCTGAAAGCGGGGTGAAGAAACGGGGCAGCCGCGAGGACGGGGCTGAGAACGAGACAGAAAGGGGGAGTTAGCCGTTCAGGTACCAGTATTTCTTTTTGCGTTCGGTCTGGAAGGCATAAGCGGCGGCGCGGAGCATCCGCATATACCCTTCGCGGTCGCGGACGGCGAAATCTTTGGGATACGGCTCGTCCAAAAGGCTGTGCACGTCGGTGCGGACGGCGACTTCGCGGGGGAAGAAATGGCGGCAGAACGCATAACGGGCGGCAGTCAGGTCGTCTGTATCGTAGCCGATGGTTTGCAGCAGCTCCTCTTCCGGGGCTTCGGGAGAGAGGCTTTTCAGGCTCGGCCAAAGGACGAGCTGGCGGGCATAAAGCTTTTGCCAGGGAAAGCCTGCGCCGGGGTCGGCTTTGCGTTTCGGCGCGATGTCGGAATGCCCGAGAATGTTCTCGCGGCGGATACGGTAAGCAAAAACCAACTGCCTTAAAAGCCGACAAAGCGCGGAAATCTGGGCGGAAGAGTAGTCCTGCGGCGTTTGCCCGAGGTTAAAAGATTCCAGTTCGATGCCGATGGAACAGCCGTTGAGGGATTTGCCTTTGCTGCCGAGCCAGCTGCTTTCGCCGGCATGATAGGCGACTTTGTCAGGGGGGCAGTTTTCGGTAATCTGACCGCGTTCGGAAACGATGTAATGGGTGCTCAGGCCGTATTTGTCCAGTATGTCCAGCTGCTTGTCGGGCGAGTAGGACGAGCAGTGGAGGATAATATAGCGGATATCTTCGGTACGGTCGCGGCAGTTTGCGGTGTGGGTGATGATGATTTTCTGAGCCATGGGGTTCTCCGGTCTGATTTTTATGCTTAATATAGCAGGCGAGGTTTAAAAAAAACTTTACAAACGGCGGTTTTTTGCTTATGAAAGGGGGAGATGTTTTTTTGTTAAGGAGTACAACAGATGAGAGCGGAATTTTATAACCTGATTAACGAAATCAAGGCGAGTGCCGAACTTTTGCGGAGGTCTCTTTGACTACGACAACGCGAAACAACGGCAGGAAGAACTGGCGGTTCTGACGGCGGACCCGGCGCTGTGGGACAATCAGGAAAAGGCACTGAAACTGACGGGAGAGAAAAATACGCTGGATGAGAATATTGCCTTTTATGAGGATTTGCTGGCAGATTTGCAGAATTCCGAGGAGATGGTCGAGATGGCGGAGGCCGAGGAAGACGAGGCGATGCTGGCGGAACTGTTTGCGCATCTGGAAGAACTGAAACAGGAGGCTAAGCGCCACGAACTGGAAGCCCTGCTTTCCGGCGAGCTGGACAAGAACGACGCTTACCTGGAAGTGCATGCCGGCTCGGGCGGAACCGAGGCGCAGGACTGGGCGGAAATGCTGCTCAGAATGTATTCGCGCTGGGCGGAAAAACATAAATACAAACTTTCGTATGTTGAAGAAACCGAGGGCGAAGTCGCGGGGCTGAAGTCGGCGACGGTCAAAATATCGGGACACAATGCCTACGGGTGGCTCAAAGGCGAGAGCGGCGTGCACCGGCTGGTGCGGATTTCGCCGTTTGACAGCAACGCGCGGCGGCATACGAGCTTTGCGTCAGTCAACGTATATCCGGTGGTTGACGACAGCATTCATATCGACATCAACCCGGCGGATTTGAAAATGGACACCTACCGTTCGTCCGGCGCGGGCGGGCAACACATCAACAAGACCGAATCGGCGGTGCGGATTACGCATATTCCGAGCGGGGTGGTGGTTTCGTGCCAGACCGAGCGTTCGCAGTTTGCCAACCGCGACCAGGCAATGAATATGCTGAAGGCAAAGCTGTATGAAATCGAACTGCACAAGAAAGAGGCAGCGGCGGAGCAGAAATGGGAAGAGCAGGGCGACAACGGCTGGGGGTATCAGATACGGTCGTACGTTTTGCAGCCGTACAAGATGATTAAAGACCTGCGCACCGGGGCGGAGACTTCGGACGACCGCGGCGTACTCGACGGGGATATCGATATGTTTCTGTCGGCGTATCTGTCGTCGAAAGCGTAGCACGGAGCTGCGGCAGCGGCGGGAGAAGCGGGCCGGGTTTGTCCGGAATGGCGTGCGGCGCTGCGGCTTGGGCAGAGAGGGAGGCCGGCGGCGGAATTGGCAGCGGCGGGGCGGTGTTGGGAAGTTATGCACATCGTCGTAGAAAAATGTTGCAAAAAAAAATCCGGTGTTTATAAAAGCAGTGTTTGAGGTTCATAACTCACACGGATTGCAGGTGTAATTCAATGGTAGAATGAGAGCTTCCCAAGCTTTTAATGCGGGTTCGATTCCCGTCACCTGCTCCAAATTCTCCCACTTTCTCCGTTTATCCTCTTAGGTGCACGTTTTTGCGATAAGCGTTTTGTGTGCCCAAGGGGATTTTTTTGTGTCTGTTAAAAAAATGTGAAAATCAGAAAAAAATCGTGTGAAAGGAAATTTTAAGTAGAGCGCATAAATAGAAGTTTCTCTTGTTCGTATATTTTACTCATTTTATATTTCTCCTCAATATGAAATAGTTACCAAATTCCAAACAAAATAAATAAAATTAAATATAATATCAACGTGATACAACTTTGGGTATTCATTGTCATATATTTATATTGCATATCATTTTCTTTTATAAACGGAACAAAAAAACCAACAACTGATGAGTAAATAAGAAAAATGAAACTAGCATTTCTCCATGAGCCAAAAGTATTTGTTAATGTCTTATCGTAATCCTTTAGTTCCAATAACGTTAAATAAAATGTGAATAAAAAAGTAAGAAGAGAAAAGCAAAAACACATATAAATTACTTTTAATGTTTGATTTTTTCCATAAATTTTTCGTAAATAAAGGAAATATATTATAAATCCCCCCAAGATTGCAAACGCCTTACTGTAATTATAAATATCTTCATAGTCATGATGTTCTATTACCCCTCTAATAAATCCAACTATTCCCAAAAACGTTACCAAAAAACACAATAGCGTCATTATTACTAATGCAAAAAAATGTCTTTCTGTCTTTTGCTCTTCAGTCATTCTTCTTCCTCTTGTATTGTAGCTATTATATATTTACTAGGAGACTTTCTAAATATTGTTTTTCTACTTCCGAAAAATCACTATCTAAACTGTTTATATCTCCTTGAGAAAGATTTTCATGAGCAAGTTTGCTTTGTAAAGCATTAATATATTCATCACTGGGATTAAACGCTGCTATATCATTCCTGTCTCTTATACACATCTGACGCTGCCGACGACTTAATAGGTGTAG
>ENA-OXEG01000687-OXEG01000687.1-human-gut-metagenome-genome-assembly--contig:-NODE-687-length-19441-cov-11.876406_pt1 | contig 19441 bp, 19 predicted proteins | sample MGYA00249355_ERZ652243 | MGnify/ENA primary metagenome ERZ652243 (study PRJEB26925, sample SAMN05826944) | human gut metagenome | biome: ENVO:2100002; feature: ENVO:00000062; material: ENVO:00002003... | reverse complement strand
GCATCTTCATCAACCAGCTGCGCGACAAGATCGGCGTGGTCTACGGCAACCCCGAGACCACCACGGGAGGCAATGCGCTGAAATTCTACGCTTCGGTGCGTATCGACATCCGCCGCATGTCGGTCATCAAGGACGGCGAGGACCAGCTGGGAACCCGCACGAAGGTCAAGGTCGTGAAGAACAAGGTGGCCCCTCCGTTCAAACGCGCGGAGTTCGACATCATGTTCGGCGAGGGCATTTCGAAGATCGGCGAGATCGTCGACCTGGGCGTCGATTACGGCGTGGTCAAGAAGGCCGGATCGTGGTTCTCCTACGGCGACCGCAAGATCGGACAGGGACGCGACGCCGTCAAGGAGCTGCTGAAAAACGACGAGGAGCTGCGCAACGAGATCGAGGCCAAGGTCCGCGAAGCCATGAAGACCACCAAAAAGGAGTAGTCTATGGGATATACTGCCGAGGATGAGAACCTTATAAAGGAGAAATGGGACGACCTGCTCCTCTCGTGCACCAAGATCTGCAAGAACGACGAGGACTGGAACTTCATCAAACGTGCATTTTTCCTGGCCAAGGAGGCACACGAGGGGGTAAGGCGCCGCTCCGGCGAGCCGTACCTCCTGCATCCTATTGCAGTAGCCAAGATCGTCATCGAGGAGATCGGGCTGGGCGTGAAATCGGTCGTCGCGGCCCTGCTGCACGACGTCGTGGAGGACACGGAATACTCCGTGGAGGACATGGAACGCATTTTCGGCCCGAAAATCGCCTCGATGGTCGACGGACTGACGAAAATGTCCGGCGTGTTCAACGCCGACACCTCCGAGCAGGCCGAATATTTTCGTAAAGTGCTCCTCACGCTCTCCGACGATGTACGGGTGATCCTGATAAAGATCGCCGACCGCCTGCACAACATGCGCACGCTGGGGGCGATGCCGATGAACAAGCAGATCAAGATCACGGGCGAGACGATCTACCTCTTCGCGCCGCTGGCCTACCGGCTGGGGCTCTACTCGATCAAGAGCGAACTGGAGGACCTCTGCATGAAGTACCGCTTCCCGCAGCAATACGCCGAAATCACGCAGAAACTCAACGAAACGGAGGCGTCGCGCCGGGAGTTCATCGACAAATTCAACGCCCCGATCATCGCCGCGCTCAACCGCGACAACATCAACTACGAGATTTCGGGACGCGTGAAAAGCGTCTACTCGATCTGGAGCAAGATGCAGCGCAAGCAGATTCCTTTCGAGGAGATTTACGACCTGTTCGCCATCCGCATCGTCTTCAAGCCGCTGCCGTTCCCTTCGGAGAAAACGCAGTGCTGGCAGGTTTACTCGACGATCACCGACATTTACACCCCCAAACCGGACCGCCTGCGGGACTGGATTTCGATGCCCAAGGCCAACGGTTACGAGGCGTTGCATTCGACCGTGATGGGTCCCGACGGGGTGTGGGTCGAAGTGCAGATACGCACCCAGCGGATGGAGGATATCGCCGAAAGGGGATTCGCCGCCCACTGGAAATACAAACACGCCACGATTTCGCAGGACGAAGACGAGTTCGACAAATGGCTGAAGCAGATCCGCGCGGCGCTGAACAGCCCGACGGAAAACGCAGTTGACTTCTTGGATAACTTCAAGTTATCGCTGTATACCTCGGAAATAGTGGTGTTTACACCAAAAGGCGAGGCCCGAAAAATGCCGTTCGGCGCTACGGCGCTCGACTTCGCATACGACATCCACTCGAAGATCGGCAACAGCGCCATCAGCGCCAAGATCAACCACAAACTCGAACCGATCACCACGCAGATCAACAGCGGCGACCAGATCGAGATCATCACGGCCGACAACGCCCGCCCCAAGCCCGAATGGCTCGAAACGGTCACCACGGCCAAGGCCAAACAGTCGATCAAGAGTTTCCTCAAACGCGAACGGCAGAACAACATCGAGCGGGGCATGCAGATGCTCGACGAAAAGATGAAGTCGCTGAACGTCAAGTTGAGCGGCCGCGTGCTGCGCAAGATCACGCCCATTTACGACAGCAAGAACAAGGAGGAGCTGTACAGTAAGATCGGAGCGGGAATCGTCTCGCTCGACAACCTGGACAAAGCCCTCAAGGTCAACTCCAAGAGCAAGATACTCAAATTCTGGACCCTCTTCATCCCCCAGAAGAAGGAGGACGAGACGGACGATGCCGCAATTCCGGGCGAAATCGCCCCGGCAGAGGAGGCTCCGGCCACGGAACCGCAGTTCGAAATCGCGGAGTGCTGCAAGCCCATTCCGGGCGACAAGGTGGTAGGGTATCGAGACCCCGCCTCGGGAAACATCATCGTACACAAGGCCACGTGCGACGAGCTGAACCGTCTTGCGACACAGTTCGGCCGCAACATCGTCAAGGAGGAGATCAAATGGTCGCAGCACAAGGCCATGTCCTACCTGGTGACCACGGAACTGCGCGGCATCGACCGGCAGGGCATCCTGCTCGACCTGGCGAAGGTCGTAAGCGCCGATTTCAACATCAATATCCGCGAAGTGAACATCCACAGCCACGACGGCATCTTCGAAGGCAACGTCAGCCTCTACGTGAAGGACGCCGAAAGTCTCCACGCCGTGATGGACAAACTGCGCAAGATAAAGGGTATAGAGAGTGTCAAACGAACATTGAGTTAAAGACATGGATGATTTCGCAACGGTAATATGGGTCGTGATCATCGCCGGAGCGATGATATTCAACGTCGTATCGCAATCGCGCAAGGCCCGCGGAAAAGGCGCCCGCACACCCGGCCACGAAGAGGCGTGGCCCTCGCAGGCACACCCGGAGTCCGAACCGGACCCGATGCCGGCTCCGCGCCCTGCGCCGTGGCCCGTTGCACCCGTTTTTCCGGACGAATGCCAGAGTCTGGAGGAGATTCCCGCCGAGGAATATGCACCGGAACATACGACGCCGAAAGCCGCCGGGAGGGGGCATTTACGCCATCAGACCGTCAACCGGCTCATGGACGACAGCGGGAATGACGAAATCGCCGCGCATTCCCTCACAAACAATGCACCGGATGCGGCAACAACGTCCCAGACCGAAGAATTCAACCTCCGGCAGGCGATTATCTACTCGGAAATACTGAAACCCAAGTTCGAGGAATAGGATGCCTGAAACCAAGCCTAAAGCCCCCTTGACGCCCGAAGAACTGCGTTGGCGGGCCGCCGCCCGGGACCCGGACAAGGCAGAACGCAATCTGAAACTGCAATACATCCTGCTCGGATGCGCAATCGCCGCAAGTATCGGATGGGGAATCTACTTATTCCGTACCGATGTCATCTCCCGGTCGGACTGGTTGGGAGCGTTGGGGATCGCCCTCTTCCTCGTCAGCATCCTTCTCGGCATTGTCAATAACAGGCGTATTTTGGCGGACAAGAGGCCGTGGGGCGATCTCTGACCCACTCTCTCCACAGCAGAAACCTCGATAAATGACGAAAATGACACCTCGGGAAAATAAATGGCTGGAAGAATACCGCCGGCGGGAAGCCGCGAAAACGGTCCGAATGCAGCGCAGGGCGCTTTGGTTCTGGGGTGCGTTATTCACGACATGGGCGATTTTCGGGCTTTTCGCAGAACCGGACAAGTTCACATTCACCGACAGCCTGCTGCTGATAATGATCCTTGTCAATGTATTTAACAGCATCAAGGAACTGATCCGCAATAAACGAATCGCCGCAGAAAAAAATGCAGCCGAAACTTCAGAAGACGCCCCGGTCGCTAAATAGGCAAAACCTAAAAACAAAGATATGGCAACTATTTTTTCACGCATCATCGCAGGGGAGATCCCCTCGTACAAAGTAGCCGAAAACGAAGACTACTACGCATTTCTCGACATCAATCCGCTGACAAAAGGCCATACGCTGGTCGTCCCCAAAAAGGAGGTGGACTACATTTTCGACCTCGATGACCGAACGCTGGCAGGCATGATGCTTTTCGCCAAAGAGGTCGCAGCCAAAATCAAGCGGGAAATAGCGTGTGCAAGGGTAGCAGTCGTAGTTTTAGGCCTCGAAGTGCCCCATGCACACATTCATCTGATCCCCATTCAGAGCGAAAACGACGTGGATTTCTACCGCGAAAAGCTCAAACTGACGCCGGAAGAGTTCCGCGAAATAGCCGACAAACTCTCGAAATAGAAGGCTGTTTACAAATCTACAACAAGCTGTATTTAAGCCGGATAGTGGGTTATCAACACTATCCGGCCTCTTTTTATTTAACATAATAAATCCGAAATCCGGAGATGTTAACAAAATGTCTGATAAGGGTTCGGAAATAGCTTGAAAATGCATTCATTTTTACAAAATAGGGTAGTGTATTTACAAATGTAAACACACAATGTCCGCGTCATTTCCATATGTAATTACATTTGTAAATCACATTTGTTTGTTAAAGATGTCAATAGTTACAATTGTAATAATCCGACATCCTTTAAATAAACTGCAATTTCAGAGCGACCAACAAGCGATCAAAATATTAAACATTGAGCAATATATACTCATTAATCAGTCATTTACGAATATTACTTAAAGAAACAATTCAATATCATATAGTCTAATCCATCAATAACCAGCTACAAGTAGACTGCGCCAATATTGCACAGCGTAAATATTCAAATACCATATATTTATTGTTATTTATCTAAAATAACGCTTTAACAAATAGATTGCATGCAAATTTAACCATATCGACTTATTTACACTTGTAAACTTTGTCGACACTTATTAACATTTTACAAATGTAGATTTTACTTGTTTTACAAAAGAAAAAACTTTATATTTGTAAAAATTTGCGCTGATGAGGGAAAAATTGCTCGATCTGATGAAAAACGAAGGATTGAAGCCGAGCCAGCTCGCGGAACTGCTCGAAATCAATCCGGCGGGAATTTCCCATATTCTCGCCGGGCGAAACAAACCGGGCTTCGATTTGTTACAAAAGATTCTCCGGAGGTTCCCGCGAATCAATCCCGACTGGCTGCTGCTCGATTCCGACAAGATGTATCGCGACAGCGAACCCGAACAATCCGCACCGGCCGCTGCGGTCGAATCGTCGATCTCCGACGGATTGTTCGGTCCGACCCGGAATACGCCGCTCAACCCGCCGCATCAGGAGCCGGCTTCGACAACGTCCGAAAATCCGGCGCCGCCGGCAACGGCTCCATTTTCCGGCACACGGACAGACGTCGCCGTCCGGCGAATCGTAATATTGTACGATGACCTTACCTTCGAGAGTTTCACGCCGACAAAGCGCTAAAAGCCATCGCCCGGAATATTTTTGTGAATGTTGCACGCACAGGAAGATAATCCGCCGCCGGCCGAAGCTTAAAATCCAAAATGAATTTAACCCGCCGGCCAATCGTCCGACCGGCGACCATAAAAAAAGCATCCTTTAATCGGGATGCTTTTTCAATACAGTACAAAGGTAATTGAATTAATATTGTCATTATGTTAAATTATGGTCGTTATCCGAATATTAATTGATTAATAATCAACTGTTTTTTACTTATTAATATACCAGTAGATACCGCCGACAAAGACCGCTCCGCCGGCGATATTGCCCAAAGTCGCGGGAACAAGATTGGCAAGCAGAAAATCGGACACGGTGACCGATGCACCGTGCATCATGCCCAGCGGAATGAAAAACATATTGGCGACGCTGTGTTCATAACCGATTGCCACAAAACACATTATCGGGAAAAACAATCCCAGCAGCCGGCCCGCGACATCGTTGGCGCTCAAACCCAGCCACACGGCCAGGCACACCAGCCAGTTGGCGCCGACACCCCGCAGGAACACCGTGAGCCACGGCATCGAGACCTTTGCCTCGGCAATGCCGACGGCCGCCGAACGCCACGCCTCGGCAGAGAGCATGCCGGGAAGTTTCACGAGAAAACAGGCGAAAAACAGCGACCCGACAAAATTTCCGGCATAGACCAACATCCAATTTAACAACACCTTACGCCATCCATAACGTCATCCCAATGCACCGGGGATCAGCACGGCATTATTGCCCGTAAAGAGTTCCGCTCCCGCGAAAACGACCAGCATAAGCCCCAGCGGGAAGACAAGTCCGGAGAGCAGGCGCTGCAATCCCGGAGCAGGAGCCATCGACGGAAAGCCATATCCTATCACAATGGAAAACAAGCCTCCCATAGAAATATAGGCGCCAGCTAAAAACGCTAAAATCAATATTTTGCGAACGGGAAGCGAAATCTTGTCGGAGGCGGCCCTCTCCACCAGGGCGAGGACCTCTTTCGGATTGTTTATCGGCATACGGGGATTTTAATCGGGGGCCAAAGATAAACATTTCGGCCGAAACGACAAAACAAGCCGCAAAATCCCGCCGCTACGGGTAATTTTACTACCTTTGCACAAAATACAGGGGACTACCCTACCATATAAATCACAAATCATTGATTGTCAACCATGCGTAAATTATCGGCATACTTACTGGCAGCCCTGCTGCTCGCGGCCTGCACGCCGGAACAACCCGCCGGGGAAAATACGTTTTACGTCTCGATCCCCCCGCTGCGCAGCATCGTGGAGGGGATTGTCGGCGACGATTTCAAAATAGAGGTGCTCGTGCCGCCCGGAGCAAGTCCCGAGACGTTCGAGCCGACGCCCCGGCAGTTCGTGGAGCTGAACAAGGCACAGCTCATTTTCAACGTGGGATTGATCGACTTCGAAACCACCCTGCTGGGCAAAGTCGGGGATCAGGCGAAAGTCGTGAACTTGAGCCGCGGTATCGACCTGATCGCAGGCTCCTGCTCGCACGGCCACCACGGGCATGCCCACGGTGTAGACCCCCACGTCTGGACCTCGCCCAAAGCCCTGCAAACGATGGCCGCAAACGCCTACGAGGCAATTCGCAACGCCTATCCCGACTCGGTGAAATACGAGGCCGGCTACAACCGGCTGCGCAGCACGCTCAAGGAACTGGACATCCGCACGGCGGAGAAGATCGCCCGGAGCGGCGTGAAGTACTTCATCGTCTACCATCCCGCACTCACCTACTACGCACGCGATTACGGACTGCGGCAGGTGGCCATCGAGGCCGACGGCAAGGAACCGTCGGCCAAACAGCTGACGGCGGTTATCCGACAGGCCCGCGAGGACGGCGTGCGGCGGATTTTCTACCAGAACCAGTTCCCGGCATCGACCGTGGAGATCATCGCCCGCGACATCGACGCCGAATACGTGGAGATCGACCCGCTGGACGAAGACGCCATCGGCGCCATCGACGCAATGACCGATTCAATCACGGCAAAATGAATCTGGTAACGCTGCGCGACGTAAGTGTCGCATACGACGGCTACGAGGCCCTCCGGCACGTCGACCTGGAGATTGCGGACCTCGATTTCCTGGGGGTCATAGGTCCCAACGGCGGCGGAAAAACGACGCTCGTAAAGGCCATCCTGGGAACCGTCCCCCACACCGGAGAGCTGACTCTCGCCCCGGAGCTGTTCCGCGGGAAGGAACGGCTGATCGGCTACATGCCGCAGATTTCGGATTTCGACCGCGCATTCCCGATCTCGGTCCTCGAGGTCGTACTGTCGGGATTGCAGGGCCGCCGCGGATTCAGCTCCCGCTACACGAAGGAGGACCGTGCCAGAGCGATGGAACTGCTTGCGGCATCGGGAATCGCCGACACGGCCCGCAGCCCCATCGGCGAGGTGTCGGGCGGGCAGATGCAGCGGGCGCTGCTGGCCCGGGCCGTGATCTCGGACCCGAAGCTGCTGATCCTGGACGAACCCGCGAATTTCGTGGACAACAAATTCGAGAAGGAGCTTTACCGCACGCTGCATGAACTGAACGCCCGCATGGCGATCGTCATGGTGTCGCACGACATCGGCACGATCACCAGCGTCGTGAAGGAGATCGTCTGCGTCAACCGGCAGGTCCACCGCCACCGTTCGAACATTCTGACCGAGGAACAGTTGCGCAACTACGACTGCCCGATTCAACTGGTATCGCACGGGCACATCCCCCACACCGTGCTGGAACACCACCCCGGCGACTGCTGCCGCGACCACGAATAAAACGAACGGAGCGCCCCGCATGAGGCGCTCCGTTGTTTTTCAGCGAAAGGGACTACCCTATTTCTGCTCGTTGATCTTGCTCAACTTTTCGAAAAGTTTGCCGAAAACGTCGTCCATCTCGGCGCGCAGGGCAGCGTAGTGCTTGCGGACGAGCGACGGATTGTGCGGCTCGGCGGGATTCATCGCTTTGGCGAACAGATCGTTGCGAACGCCGACGGCCTCCTGCATCACCTCGAAAATCTCCTTCTCTTTCGAAGGCTGAAAACAGATAGCCATATCGCAGTCGAAAACAACCTCCTCAAGGCGGTAGTCAATCTCCTTCTTCAGGTTTCGTAAATTTGCCATATTCAGTCGATTTTAAAATTTTTGCTCTGACAAAGGTAATAAAACGTTTCGGATTATCAAACATTTTCGGACTGCGGCCCCGGGAATTATTTCCCGGGCGGGCGGCGGACAAAAAAAGATTCCGGATTTCCGGAATCCTTTTTCATTACATTTTTTCGAGCTCCTTGTAGGTCTTTTTGGCGGCCTTCTCGGCTTTCTTGGCGGCCTTGGCCTCCTTTTTAGCGATCTTTTTGGCAGCCTTCTCCTGCTGGCGGACTATCTTCTGCGCTTCGCGGGCCTCTTTTCGGGCGAGCCGCTCGGCGGCCCTCGCCTCCTTCTTCACCTCCCGGGACTCCTCGCGCACCTCCTTCTTGTATTCGTGCCTGTCGGGCATCTCGACGATGATTCCGTTCACCTGCTCGTCGACAACGACATACGGTTCAGCGGGTTGCGCGGGCTGCGGCTGCGGAGCCGGTTTGGGTTTGGGAATCATGGTGCGCTGCTCGACGATGTTGCCCGCACCGTAGCCGATCGTCAGTTCGACACGGCGCAGTTTCGGCAGAACGTTCTGTTTCAGGTAGCTCCACGCAGCCGGCATCTTCTTGAGCGCCAATTCTTTCTGATCGGACGACTGCTTGCCGTCGATGATGTTCAGCACGGCCTGCCGGTCGGGCATCGACGACTGCGCGACCAGCGCGCGGCACGTCTCCCAATCCTCGGCGACGGAATTCACCGTCACCTTGTACTTTTTCGAGAAATCGTACTTCCTGTCGACATACGCCTTGAAATCGCCGGCCCGCTTGGCAGCCAGCGCTTCGTTGAACTTCAGCGGACCGTCGGGAGAAGAATAGCCCGTGATCGTCACGGCGCAGACCTGCCGGAGCGTATCCTTCACGAGGTTGTCCACAAAGGCGTTGAGTCCGTCCAGCTCCTGCGGATTGCCGTTGAGCGCGGCGTTGAGCGTCGCCAGATTGATCTGGTAGCGAATCGAATAGTCGGCGTCGCCGCGGCTTTTGACGATGAACCTGCGAACGATGTAGTCTCCGTCGGCAGTCTCCGACAGCAATACGGTATCGGCCGCAGGAGCCGGAACCGCACTCTTGGTTTGGGCCGTCGCTCCGGCAGCGGCACACAACGCGAGAGAAAGAGCGAAAGTTGATGCAAATGTTTTCACGCTAAAATAGTGTTAGTTAACGCCCTCGTCTCTCGCAAGATTCGTACCACGCTAACGGCACGAAAAAACGGAGGTTTCGCTGAAACCTCCGTTTTTCATTATCACAGAATGCGTTACATGCGTTCGGGGACGTCGATGCCCAGCAGTTTCATGCCCTCCTTGATGACGCGGGCGACCTGCTGCGCCAGCTGGAGACGCATCGTGCGCACCCCGGCGTTCTCCTCCTTGAGGATCGAATGGTCGTGGTAATAGCCATTGAACTGCTTGGCCAGCTCGTAGACATAGGCCCCGACGACCGACGGCGCGAAGTTCTCGCCCGCGGACTTCACCACCGACGGATACTCCGTCAGCGACTTCACCAGGTCGATCTCCTCGCGCAGGTAATCCGCCGTGGCGGCTCCTCCGAAGTCGATGCCCGCCTCGGCGGCCTTGCGAAGCACCGAGCGGATGCGCGCATGGGTGTACTGGATGAAAGGACCCGTATTGCCGTTGAAGTCGATCGACTCGCGGGGATCGAACAGCATCGTTTTCTTGGGATCGACCTTTAATATAAAGTACTTGAGCGCACCCAGCCCGACCATCGTCGAAACGGCATTGGCCTCCTCCTCCGAGCATCCGTCGAGCTTGCCCAGCTCGGCCGACATCTCGCGGGCCGTCGAGACCATGCCTTCGATCAGGTCGTCGGCGTCGACCACCGTACCCTCGCGCGACTTCATCTTGCCCTCGGGAAGCTCCACCATGCCGTAGGAGAGGTGGGTGATATGATCGCTCCAGTCGGCGTAGCCCAGTTTCTTGAGCACCAGTTTCAGCACCTGGAAGTGGTAGTTCTGCTCGTTGCCCACGACGTAGATCATGTCGTCGAGCCTATTGTCCTCGAAGCGGCGGAAAGCCGTGCCGAGGTCCTGCGTCATGTAGACCGACGTGCCGTCGCCGCGCAGCAGCAGTTTCTCGTCCAGTCCGTCGGCCGTGAGGTCGATCCACACCGAATTGTCGGGACGGCGGTAGAAGACACCCTTTTTAAGCCCCTCCTCGACGAGCGACTTGCCCAGCAGGTAGGTCTGCGACTCGTAATAGACCTTGTCGAAATCGACGCCCAACGCCTTGTAAGTCACGTCGAAGCCCTCGTAAACCCAGCCGTTCATCGTCTCCCAGAGCGAGTACACCTCGGGGTCCCGGGCCTCCCACTTGCGCAGCATCTCCTGCGCCTGGAGCATGATCGGGGCGTTTTTCTTGGCCTCGTCCTCCGGCTGTCCCTGCGCGACCAGCTCCCTGATCTGCGCCTTGTAGTGTTTATCGAACTCCACGTAGTACTTGCCCACGAGGTGATCGCCCTTCATCCCCGACGATGCCGGGGTTTCGCCGTTTCCGTAGAGCTTCCACGCCAGCATCGACTTGCAGATGTGGATGCCGCGGTCGTTCACCAGATTGGCCTTGATGACCGTATGGCCGTTGGCCTTGAGAATCTGCGCCACGGAGTAACCCAGCAGGTTGTTGCGGATATGCCCCAGATGGAGCGGCTTGTTGGTGTTGGGCGACGAATACTCGACCATCACGGTACGGCCCGTCGCGGGAGCCTGCCCGAAACGTTCGTCGGCGGCGACCTCGGCGAAGCGGGCCGCCCAGAACGCACTGTCGAGCGAAAGGTTGAGGAAACCTTTGATCACGTTGAACGACGCGATCTCGGGGACGTTGGCCGCCATGTATTCGCCGATTTCGGTCGCGGTGGCTTCGGGCGACTTGCGGCTTCGCCGGAGCAGCGGAAAGGTTACGAGGGTATAGTCGCCCTCGAACTCCCTGCGGGTCTTCTGAATCTGCAACTGCTCGTCGCCAAGCTCACCGTAAAGCGCCTCCACCGACCGGCGGACCGCATCCGAAATAAAGGTTTCGATATTCATATCCAATAGATTTTGCCTGCAAATTTAGCGTTTTTCAGCGAATAAGCAATTCCCCCGGGACCATATTCTTTGGTTTTAGCCCGACATCCATTATCTTTGCGACACAAACCGACAAGACATTCCATGGAAATTCTCGTCATTCTGCTGCTGATCCTGCTCAACGGGCTGTTCGCCATGTCGGAGATCGCGCTCATATCGGCCCGCCGCTCGAATCTGGAGATGCAGGCCCGGCAAGGCAGCGCAGGCGCCCGCCAGGCCCTGAAACTGGCCAAAGACCCCGACCGGTTCCTCTCGACCGTACAGATCGGCATCACCCTGATCGGCATTCTCACGGGTATTTACTCCGGCGACACGCTGGCGGCGAAATTCGGCGGAGAGCTGGCCCGGCTGGGCATTCCGCTGCGCACGGCGACCGTCACGGCGCAGGTCACGATCGTCATCGCGGTCACCTACCTCACGATCATATTCGGCGAACTGGTCCCCAAACGCATCGGCATGAACGCCGCCGAGCGGGCCGCAAAAATCGTCGCGCGGCCGATGCGGCTGCTTTCGGTCGCGGCGTCGCCCTTCGTGTGGCTGCTCTCCAGAAGCACGGCGGGCGTCGCCCGCCTGCTGGGCCTGCAACGGGCCGAGAGCAAGGTCACCGAGGCGGAAATACGTTCGATCATCCAGGAAGGCGCCGAGGACGGCGAGGTGCAGGCGGTCGAACAGCAGATCATGGGCCGCGTCTTCTCGCTGGGCGACCGCACCGTGGAGTCGATCATGACCCACCGCAGCGAACTGGCATGGATCGACGCGGCGGCGTCCGCAGCGCAGATCCGCGAGACGGTGGCCCGAGCGCCCCACAACCGCTACCCCGTCGGCGAGGGAAGTCTCGACAAACTGCTGGGCGTGGTCTGCCTCAAAGACCTCTTCCTGCACCTGGGCGACGAGGGATTCGACCTGCGCAGGCTGGTCGCTCCGGCGAAATTCTTCCACGAAGGGTTCGAGGTCTACAACGCCCTCGAACAGCTGCGCACGGAGCAGCTGGGCTACGGCATCATCTGCGACGAATTCGGCGTGACGCGCGGCATCATCACCCTGCGCGACATTTTCGAAGCCCTGGTCGGCGAACTGCCCGACCCGCGCGAGGAACCAGACATCGTCCGGCGCGAGGACGGCAGCTGTCTGGTCGACGGGCAATGCCCTTTCTACGACTTTCTCGACTGGTTCGGTCTGGAAAACGCCCTGCCCTGCAACGCCTACAACACCGTCAGCGGCCTGATCCTCGACCAACTGGCCCACATTCCCGCCACGGGCGAGAAACTGGAATGGAACGGCTTCACGTTCGAAATCGTGGACATGGACGGCGCGCGCATCGACAAAATCCTCGTCAGCCAGAAACAACAGCCATGAAAATAGCAAATATAGAACTGGGCGAACGCGCCCTGCTGCTCGCTCCGATGGAGGACGTGACCGACCCGTCGTTCCGCTACATGTGCAAACGCTTCGGCGCCGACATGGTCTACACCGAGTTCATCTCGTCGGACGGGCTGATCCGCGACGCGGCGAAATCGCTCAAGAAACTCGAAATCGACGACGCGGAACGCCCCGTGGGCATTCAGATATACGGCCACCTGATCGACCCGATGGTCGAGGCGGCGCGCATGGCCGAGGCGGCCGGTCCCGACGTGATCGACATCAATTTCGGCTGCCCGGTGAAGAAGATCGCCGGCCGCGGAGCCGGGTCGGGGATGATGCGCGACGTGCCGCTGATGGTCGAGATGACGCGCCGGATCGTCGCGGCGGTGAAGAAGCCCGTGACGGTGAAAACCCGCCTCGGATGGGACGAGGAGTCGAAAAACATCGAAGAGATAGCCCTGCGGTTGCAGGATGTCGGCATTGCGGCCCTCACCATTCACGGGCGCACGCGGGCGCAGATGTACCGCGGCGAGGCCGACTGGACGCTGATCGGCAAGGTGAAGAACAATCCGCAGATACGCATTCCGATCATCGGCAACGGCGACGTCGATTCAGGTCCGAAAGCCCGCGAGATGTTCGACCGCTACGGCGTGGACGGCGTGATGATCGGCCGGGCGACCTACGGCCGGCCGTGGATATTCCGCGAAGTGAAGCACTACCTCTCGACGGGCGAAGCGCTGCCGCAGCCGTCGGTCGCGGAACGCGTGGCCATCGCGAAGGAACATTTACAGAAATCGCTCGAAATCAAGGGTGACCATGTCGGAATCCTCGAAATGCGGCGTCACATGACCAACTATTTCAAGGGGCTGCCCGACTTCAAGTCCACACGGCTGAAACTCGTGACATCGCTCGACACCGCCGAGCTGTTCGCCACGCTCGACGAGATCGCCTGCCGCTGGGGCGGCTACGATTTGAGCGAAGCGGTTCCGGCACCGCTGTCGCACAACCTGTGAAAAAAGCGGGGCCGCAATGTGTGCGGCCCCGCTTTTTCATCGGAATCATACCGGTCCCTACTCGACCGTAATGCTGTTGAGCAGGCCGGTGCGGTTCCCGTAGCCGTCCACCTCGAAGGCGTAGATTCGGCCGAAAGCCGGGCGTTTGAAGAATAGCATGAAATAATGCACGATTTCGATTGGCATACAAATATAAATACATCAGCCGTTCCGGGGCACCAATATTTGACCAATCGACGACAATTTTTCGCCAACCGGACCCCTGCGGGGCATTTTGACTAAATCTTGCTTTTTTCTGATCAAAATATGGCAGGTAAAAAATTTTAATTTACGAAATTTGTATTCGTAAATCAGGATTTTAAAACCAACCCAACCATGAAAGCTCCCGTAAACGCCATGTCGCTGCGCCGGATCGCGAACCTGTCGGTATATCTATTTGAGCGACGACGATGGCAATACGGACAACCATCAGATATATGTGCTCGAAAATCCGGAGCAGGACCCCCGCAAAGGTCGAAGAGATGACCAAAGCGTATGAAGCCTGGGCAAAGCGCTGCATGGTAGAACCTTACCCCGGACAGTTCAAGAAGAAGAGACAGTAAACAGCAAACAGCAAACACTATATTCAACCCTCTTATCAATCAGTAATGAAAAAAACAATTCTGACAACCGTGGCAGCGCTGAGCGTGCTGTGCACCTTTGCCCAGTGGAAACCCGTGGGCGACAAAATCAAGACGCCATGGGCCGAAAAGGTCGACCCGGCCAACGTGCTTCCCGAATACCCGCGTCCGCAGATGGTACGCTCGCAGTGGGTGAATCTCAACGGCCTGTGGGACTATGCCATCAAACCCGTCGGCGCCATGGAACCGAAAACGATGGACGGAAAGATCCTCGTCCCCTTCGCTGTCGAATCCTCGCTGTCGGGCGTGCAGAAGGGCCTCACCGAGAAGAATGAACTCTGGTACCGCCGCACGTTCAGCGTGCCCGCCGCCTGGAAAGGCAGCAACGTGCTGCTGAACTTCGGCGCGGTGGACTGGAAAGCCGACGTATTCGTGAACGACATCCTTGCAGGCTCGCACACGGGCGGCTTCACGCCCTTTTCGCTCGACATCACCCCCTATCTCAAGGCCAAAGGCGAGCAGAAGCTGGTCGTACGCGTGTTCGACGGCACGGACAAGGGATACCAGCCCCGCGGAAAGCAGGTGCTGAACCCCAACGGCATCTGGTACACGCCGGTCAGCGGCATCTGGCAGACCGTGTGGATCGAACCGGTGGCGAAGAGCCACATCTCGGGTATCAAGGCCATTCCCAACCTGGACCAGAAGAACATCGCCGTAACCGTGGCGGCCGAAAACTGCACGACGGGCGATCTGGTGGAGGTGAAGATCCTCGACAAGGGCAAGCTCGTGGCTTCGGCGACGGGACTTCCCGGAAGCCCGCTGCGTCTGTGCATCGCCGAGCCGAAACTCTGGAGCCCCGACTCGCCGTTCCTCTACGACATGGAAGTGTCGCTCAGGCAGGGCGGGAAAACCGTCGACAAGGTCGATTCGTACACCGCCATGCGCAAGATCGGAACCAAGCGCGACAAGGGCGGCATCCTCCGCATGACGCTCAACGACAAACCGCTCTTCCACTTCGGTCCGCTCGACCAGGGTTGGTGGCCCGACGGACTTTTCACCGCACCGACCGACGAAGCGCTGCTGTTCGACATTCTGAAGACCAAGGAGCTGGGTTACAACATGATCCGCAAGCACGTGAAGGTCGAGCCGGCGCGCTGGTACTACCACTGCGACCGCGAAGGCATCCTCGTATGGCAGGACATGCCCTCGGGAGACATGGGCAACAAGTGGGAAATGCACACCTACAACGGCGGTACGGACAAGAACCGCACGCAGGAGTCGAAGGACAACTTCAGCAAAGAGTGGAAGGAGATCATGGATTTATGCATGTCTTCCCCGAGCGTCGTGGTATGGGTTCCCTTCAACGAGGCATGGGGCCAGTTCGACACCGAGCGCATCGTGAACTGGACCATGGAGTACGATCCCTCGCGTCTGGTCAACCCCGCCAGCGGCGGCAACCACCGTCCCTGCGGCCACATGCTCGACCTGCACAACTACCCGGGTCCCGCCATGAAACTCTTCGATCCGCAGCGCGTGAACGTGCTGGGCGAATACGGCGGCATCGGGCTGCCCATGGAGGGACACCTCTGGTGGAACAAGCGCAACTGGGGCTACGTGCAGTTCAAGACCCCGGAGGAGGTGACGGCAGAGTATGAGAAATACGCCAAAAGCCTGATCAAATACGTGCGTCTGGGCTTCTCGGGCGCCGTCTACACCCAGACCACCGACGTGGAGGGCGAAGTGAACGGTCTGTTCACCTACGACCGCAAGGTGATGAAGGTGCTTCCCGAACGGCTCAAGGCCGCCAACAAAGCGGTCATCGAATCCATGCCGCTGGACATGGAGTAAACGCTCCGGATTCCTGCAAAAACAACCTCTGCGTACACTTAATAACGAAAAAGGGAACGGGCGTGAAATTCACGCCCGTTCCCTTTTCAATCCATCGCCTATTTCAGCACCCGCTCGACATAGGCCTTGTAATCCTTCACGACGGGTTCGTAGCCGTCGTCCTCGTACAGCGGCGAGGAGATCAGGAAATCGGCCGACGAACGGTTGATGGCCGTCGGGACGTTGTAAAGCGTCGCCAGACGCAGCAGCGCCTTCACGTCGACGTCGTGCGGCTGGGCCGACATCGGGTCCCAGAAGAAAATCAGCGCATTGATCTTTCCGTCGGCGATGAGCGACCCCAGCTGCTGGTCGCCGCCCAGCGGACCCGACTTGAGCAGCGTGATTTTCAGTTCGGGTTTCTCCTCCGCTTCGTCCTCGTGCTCCTCCCGGTGGTCGCGCAGGGTCTTTTCGACCATCTTGCCGGTCGTACCCGTACATACCAAATGGTGGCGGCTCAACTTGCGGCTGTTCCAGTCGACCCACTCCGCCAGGTCGCGTTTCATGTTGTCGTGGGCAACCAGTGCCAGCACTTTCGTTTTCCTCTCCATAACGACAGGTCTTTATGAAAGCCGCAGCGGCTTTCGGTTCGTCCCGGCACGGGCCGGGATATTTTTCGCTATTCGTTCTCGGCCGGAAGTTTGAACTCCGTGAATCCCGCCCCGACCAGCGTGTTGTACCACGCGAAACACTTCTTGATGTCCGAAACATGCACCCGGTCGCGGTCGTACTCGGGAAGCACCTCGGCAAACGCGGCTTTCAGCTTCTCGGGCGACTCCTTGGGGCTGATCGCCTCCTTGCCGCCCGTGTGGGCGTAGATCCGGGTGAAAACGTCGGCCAGCGCAATGTCCTCGCCTTCGGTGAACATCGAAATCTCCGAAAGGGCGCTCACCTTGGCATTCGCCGAGGCATTCATGCGCCGTCCGTCGAGCAGCGACTCGACGATCACGCCGCGCACGGACTGCGCCACGAATTTATAAAGTCCGGGCTGGCCCGAAATGGCCAGAATCTCTTTCAGTTCCATAAAATTGCTATTTCGTTGTTTAAATGGGTTGTTCGGATTCTTCCTCCTCTTCGTCGGGAACCGTATATTCCCGAAGCTGCGTATAGGAGGGCACATTGTATATTGTATGCCGTGATGGCACGTATCCGGAAAGTCACTTTCCGGCCGGCTCTCTGCCGGGGAATGACTCCCTCGTAATCGAACGAGGTGACGTCGGCTGGCGGCTCGGTCTTCGCGACGGTCCTCACGTCGGATTCGTCGCCGTCGAGCATGTAGAGAATGCAGACGTTGCGCAGCCCGTAGGGGCACGAAACGGACACCTTCACCCTGACCTCCGAATCGAAGGCCATGGTCTGCGGCGACACGGTCACCTCGCCGAATTCCGCCGGGGTCGTATACTCGGGTCCCCGGTCAGGATTGCAGGCCGAAAGGCTCATTGCCGCAAGAACGGTGAAAAGGTGCGTTTTCATACCCTACTCTTTGGTCAGGTGCACGTCCATCTGCGGGAACGGGAAGTTGATGCCGGCCTTCGGCAGCTCCTTGTAGAACTGCTCGTTATGCTCGAAAAAGACGTTCCAGTAGTCAGCGTTCTTGACCCATGCGCGGATCGAGAGGTTCACCGAACTGTCGGCCAGCGCAGCGACCCACACCACCGGGGCGGGATCGGGCAGGACGCGCGGATCGGCGGCCAGCATCGAAAGGACGGCCTTGCGGGCCACATCCACGTCGTCGCCGTAGGAGATGCCCACGGTCCAGTCCACGCGGCGCGTCTCGGAGGTGGAATAGTTGTCGATGATGGCCGTCGCGATCGAGTTGTTGGGAATGTAGATCGTCTGGTTGTCGGCCGTGGCGATCACCGTCGAGAAGAGCTTGATGTCGCGCACGGTTCCCGACTGTCCCTGCGCCGAGATGTAGTCGCCGATGCGGTAGGGTTTCATCAGCAGGATCATCACCCCGCCGGCAAAGTTCTGGGCCGTGCCGCTCAAAGCCATACCGATGGCCAGCGTGGCGGCCGACGCGACGGCGATGAGCGATGTCACGTTGACGCCCAGCGTCGACACGACGATCAGGATGAGCAGCAGCGTGAAGAACGCGCTGACGGTATTACGCGTGAACGAACGCAGCGAAATGTCGACATTGCGGTGCTGCATGGCCACGTCGATCAGCCGCAGGAAGCGGCGCACGAGCCAGCGTCCGATGAAATAGATGGCTAGCGCAATGAGAACCTTGACAAGAATCCAGAGCGATTCACGAATCAGCGAGCCGAACAAAGTGCTGAAATCCATGTTCACGATCTTATTGACCGCTTCGGCCAGATTCGCTTTCTGCACACTGTCCGGCACGATCAGCGAGGCAGGTTCTTCGGCCGCTAAAAATGTCCACATAATTCCGTTTTTTAAGTTTGTGAGGCAAAAATAGCCAAAAAAAAGAGAACTTTATTAACTTTGTCTGCGCTTTTTGCAGAAAGCGCCGGAAAACACCATACATTATACGATGCAGAACAACGTTGAAATTATCCAGATCAACATTTCGGGTGAAGACAAACCGGGCATGACCTCGTCGCTCACCGAGATCCTCGCACGCTACGACGCCTTCATCCTCGACATCGGACAGGCCAACATCCACCAGTCGCTGACGCTCGGCATCCTGATCAAGACCACGGCCGACAAGTCGGGAAGCATTATGAAGGAGCTGTTGTTCAAGGCGTCGGAACTGGGCGTGATGATCCGTTTCACGCCCATCTCCGAGGAACGCTACAACGACTGGGTGGGCCGTCAGGGCAAAAACCGCTACATCATCACCCTGCTGGGCCGCACCGTCACGGCACGCCACATCGCCGAGGTGACGAAGGTCGTGGCCGAGCACGGGCTGAACATCGACGCCATCAAACGCCTCACGGGCCGCATGCCCCTCTGCGAGGACGACCGCGCCGCCAAGTCGTGCATCGAGCTCTCGGTGCGCGGATCGCTCACCGACCAGGAACGCAGCACGATGCAGGAGGGATTTATGAACCTCTCGGAGATCGGTCTCGACGTCTCGTTCCAGAAGGACGACATCTACCGCCGCA
>ENA-OXEG01000645-OXEG01000645.1-human-gut-metagenome-genome-assembly--contig:-NODE-645-length-20368-cov-6.891104_pt1 | contig 20368 bp, 16 predicted proteins | sample MGYA00249355_ERZ652243 | MGnify/ENA primary metagenome ERZ652243 (study PRJEB26925, sample SAMN05826944) | human gut metagenome | biome: ENVO:2100002; feature: ENVO:00000062; material: ENVO:00002003... | reverse complement strand
TAGCTCCGTCTCGTGGGCTCGGAGATGTGTATAAGAGACAGATTCTCATGCGAGCATGGAATCTGCCCACAAGAAACCACGAGTGAACTGTAACATACGTTATAAAGTTTTTGTAAATTCGAATGGTGACAGATTGAATTTGGAAAAAGTATTTTGTATAATATTGTTACAGTTCCTGCTGATAGGAATATTTTAGGACACAAATCAGGAAATCAGATAATCTATTATAAGCGGAGCATCGTATAGCGGTGTATCCGGCTATCTTCTATCTTTTCAAGCCAGAATCGGCGAATGATTTCCGTGAGTCAATGAACCGAAGATTAAGCGCGCAAACCTTGGTGAATACCGTGAAAATGAACAGAACCGGCAGATGCGTTTCTTTTGTTTTCACAAAAAACTGTATAGAAGCAATCCAAACACGCCGGATGAACTGAAAATCTGCATCCGTGCAGCCAGGAAAGAATTAAAATATGGCATTCCGATTCTGAAAGTAAAAAATTACACGCTGGAGGATATTTTTGAACGGCGTTTATGGATGCTGATTCCGTTTTATATCTTCCGGTATGAAAAAGAACTGTCGCAGATCGACAGCGATGAAGAACGTCTTGAAAAACTGAGAAGAGAATACGAGAGGGTGGCAGAAATGCTGGATCAGGAATGTAAAAACGGACGCATGAGGTCAGTCACAGGTGGGGCGCTATGCGAGCTGTCCCGTACTGTTGTGGAAAAACTGGCGTCAAAATATAAAAATGTGGAAAAGGAGGTAGCTGAAGTTATGGGAGGAAAGGTATTAACCTATCGGTCAAAAGAACTTTATCAGGAAGCTCTGGCGAAAGGAATCGAACAAGGAATCGACAAAGGTATTGTAAAAGGGCTTGCAAACCTTGCAGCGGGCAAATACCAGCGGGGCGAGAGCATAGAGAAGATTGCCGATGATCTTCTGATGAGCACAGCAGAGGTAGAAGAACTCTTAAATCACCAGAAAGAGGCTTGAAAAATGAGACTGTAGTGTTGTTGTACCAATAGAGTTGCCTGTTTGTGAAATAGAAAGCGAATAAAACAATAGAATGAATGAAAAAATCGCCCAATCCGCAGTTAAAAAATACCTGCCGGATTGGGCGATTGATATGTCAAAACAAATTATTCCGCATCAATGGATTTACCCTGCTCAACTACACAGATGTTGGTCTTGCCGGGGTTGATTTCGATTTCGTTGCCGTTGTCGTCATAGAACTTGGTCGGTGCGAAGTCGCTGGTCTTTTTCCAGGTTACATGGATGCCCTTGCCGTTTGTGAAGTAGTAGCCGTCTTTGGTGTCGTCGTGGCACTGGAAAGACAGATAACCCTTCGCATCACGGGTTTCATAATAAGCAAACTGAACTAAAACGTTCTTGAATGCCAGCTGTTTGTTATTGGCGCCGTCCATATGCTTCTGGTCGCCTTTCTGCATACCCTGGAAGCGATAGTACAGACCATCTTCTTCGTTATATTCGAAATAGGTCTTGGTAATCGGGTAAGCGCCTGCCAGATCGATCTTGGTTGCAGGGATTGCACTGCTTCCGTACTGTTCCAGCGTGTTCGGATTGTTTGTGGAAGCGAATTTGAAGTGATCGCTCTGATAGTTCTCAGTATAGGTTTCGGAATAGCCGAGGGCCTGCGCGGCTTTGTCGATACGGTCGCCGCTTGTATAAGCATTATGCGGAGCTTTACGGTCGCTGGTGCGGTAGAAGGCTGCGTCGTACAGACCTTTTTTCTGGGAAGGGTCGCTTGCCAGAACAGCACCGGTGATATTATTGGTAGTAGGATCATTGATCGCGTTCAGAATGTAGAACGGACCGCCGATATGGCAGTAAATTGCATCCCATTCTTTTGCCCAGTAAACATAATAATCGCGGCAGCTTCTGATATTGCCGATGCGTTCAATGTTTTTCCAATCCTTGAAAACAGCCATCAGACGGGTCATGTTGCCTTCTACGCTGCATTCATACAGGATATCAGCATTGGAAATCCCGTAGTGCGGGAGCGCTGCATTTTCATCGGGGATCATAACTGCGATCGGACGCTGATCTGCGAGATCGCCGCTGATCCATTCGCCGGTCAGGTCACTTTTTACCATGCCTTCTTCCGGAGGAACATCCTCCTCAACGGTTTCTGTTTCCGTCTCAGATTCTGTTTCAGCAGGAGCGGCAGTGCTTTCCTGCACCTCAGCTACCGGAACGGTTTCTACGGTGTCATTTTTGCTTCCGCAGCCGAACAGCATGGATGCGCATGTCAGACCGGTCAGCAGAAATACAGCCAGTTTCTTCATTTTGGTTCCTCTCTTTCTTATAAATCGTCGAATGCGGGAAACGGAAATCCATACACAGGATATCCAACTGCCCGCGCGAAAAAGTGTGAAGCGTCTCTGCGTCACACAACTGTAACAATTATAGCGTAGCAAAATTGGTTTGTCACTACATAAAACGATATTAAATCTTAATTATTCCTGTATACGATAAAGCCTCACTCAGATCCTTTAAGAGTTCTTTGAAAGGTGGAAGATAGTCGGGATACAGGCTATATCCACGAATTATTCTGCTTCCTTCGAACGTGTCTGCAGAATGGCATGGACGAACTGAATTCATGACAATAGAATGCTCGCAGAGCGTGCATTCTATTGTTTTACGAAACTGTGTGAATGCTTCCTTGAGTTATGCAGAAAAATAAATTAAAATAGAACATGGTACTATTATAAAAAGAAATGTTTATCAAAAAACAACACATGATAGAACTGCAGAACGTAAATCTGCGTCTGCGGGCAGGAGGGAATGTGAAGAAACGAAACTGGTATCTGATCCTTGGTATGCTGCTTTTGGTGCAGCTGATTGCGATTTTCTATTTTGGAAGTAAAAAAGCAGGGTTCCATTATGATGAATATTATTCCTATTATTCCTCCAATGTGTCGATCGGTCTGGTGCCGACCGACCGGGAGTGGAAGCCGGGCAGCGAGATTGCGGACGAATTCCGGGTTCTGCCGGGGCAGCGGTTTCAGTATGGGACGGTTACGCGCATGCAGACCTATGACGTGCATCCGCCGTTTTACTATCTGCTGCTGCATACGGTATGCTCGCTGTTTCCCGGAAGGTTCAGCAAATGGTCAGGAATTGGACTGAATATAGTGCTTTTCGTTCTGAGCTGGAGTGTGCTGGCGAAGCTGACGCGGCGGATTGTGACGGGTGCGCTGAGGAGCGCGGCTGCGCCTGGTGGGAAAGCGCAGACCTGTGTAACGGCGGCGGACGTTCCGGAGCGTATTACGCGAGTGATGATTTTCGGAGTGTGCCTCCTGTATGGTTTTAACCCGGCGGTTTATTCCGGCGTTATGCTGGTTCGAATGTATATGCTTCTGGCTCTGTGGATTTTGCTCGTGACCTGGCTGCATGTAAAAAGCCTGCAGGAGAGAAAACGCGGGTTTTCCTTTTATCTGCCGCTGATGGCGGTTGTTTATCTTGGTTTTCTGACGCATTACTATTTTGCTGTTTATCTGTTTTTCCTGGCAGCGGCGATGGAGCTGTATCTGCTGTTGGAACGTGCAGAGCAGAAAAGCTGGGGGCAGAAATGGAAAGACTGCCTCATTTATGCGGCTGCTGTGATCGGAGCGATGGTACTTGCCGTAGTCAGCTATCCGGCGTGTCTGAGCCATATTTTTCGGGGATACCGGGGGACGGAAGCGATGGGTGCGTTCTTCGACCTTGGCAATACGCTTGGACGATTCCGGTTCTTCGCAGGACTGCTCAATGAATATGCCTTCGGGTCGATGCTGTACGGATTTGTTCTGCTGCTTGTCCTGATGGCGCTGACAGTCTGGGGAATTGGACGGATGAAAGCCGGACGGAAAGCTGTCGCTGCGACTGTGCAGAAATCTGGGCAGCAGACAGCAGAGCACGCAGCCGCGCAGGAAAATTCGAACCGGCAGGCTGACGCTTCCCGAGAATCATTCTGGGAAGCACGGCGTGTTTTCTGGATTCCGGCGGCAGCAGTACTCGGTTATTTCCTTGTCGTGACCAAAACAGCACTCCTGACGGCGGAGGAAGCGAACCGATATCAGATTCCGATCTACGGGCTGATTTTGCTGCTGATGATGGTTATATTTGTACTGCTCGGACAGAAGCTTTTCGTGTTGACTATGAGAAAAGGGACTGCTGTAAAAAGCGCTGCGGGGAAAATCAGCGATACCAGAGATACATCTGCTCCGGAAAAACGGTCCGTGCACGATAAAGCAGCCGGCTATGTGCTTCTGGCGGTATTTCTGGTGCTGGCAACAGGACAGATTCGAGGGCTGGCGGATGGAAAGGTGCTGTTTCTTTATGAAGAGGACACAGAAAGCATCGCGTTTGCGCAGGAGCATAAAGAGAAAACGGTCGTTTATTTTTATAATCCCAACCTGACCTGGATGATCTGGGACGATTCAATGGAGCTGATGCAGTATGATGAAATTTATTTTGCGAGCCTTGCAGATGTTTCGACTGTGGAGGATGATACAATCCGGCAGGCGGATCAGGTGCTTGTATATGTTTCCAGAATGGAGCAGACTGAGGAGGCGCTGCAGGCCGTTGCAGATGGAATGGGCGGTGATGTGAAGATGGAAAAGATCAGAGAGCTGCTGTATTGTGACCTGTATTTGATAGCAAGAAAGTAATGCATGCTCTGTGAGCATACTATTATCAGGAATAAAAAGACTCCCGTTCCGGTGGCAAATGAAGAAGGAATCATTCTCCATTTGTCACCGGAAATGGGAGTTTTTTCATGATAATCGTTTTACTCAGCAACGCTTTCCGCCTGGGCTGCTTCCCCATCAGCTGCAGTGCTTTCCGTGCCAGCCGCATCTGTTTCTTCAGCAGCGCTTTCTATATCAGCGGTTTCTTCAGAGGTGCTTTCCGTATCTGTGTCCTCTGTTTTGGCTGCGGTACTTTCTTCTACAGTGCTTTCTTCAGCTGTAGTTGTTTCGATTACGCTTTCGACAGTGGTTTCTGTTTCTGCCGGCGTCTCTGTCTTGGGAGTATAGTGGCGGTAAATTGCAAAAGCAATCGCAAGTACGATTACTGCAAGTACGAAATAACTGCAGATGCGAAGGAGCTTTTTTCGTTTCTTTTCCTTCTCCAGACGTTCTTTGCGATGCGCTTTTTCCTGTTTATAACGGTCTACTTTTTGTTGGCTCATTTTATGTCCTCCATCAAATTTCTTAGTTATCACTATACAGAATAACTGTGAAAATTCTGTGTCAGGAGGGCAGATTTTTACGGGAAAAAACGTTATAACGCAGATGCGCCTTCCTACAGACACGAAAGTTGTCTGCAGGAAGGCGCAAGCAGATAAAGATTTAACCGAGGAACAGGCCGTACAATACGGCGATCAGGATGCCGAGCAGCGCGCCGACAAACACCTGTAAAGGGGTATGGCCGACGAATTCCTTGAGCTTTTCTTCGTAGGAGATCGGCTGCCCCATCTTTTCCCAGAATTCCATCATTTCATTGATGACCTGTGCCTGGAGACCGGTTTCCCGGCGCACCCCTCTGGCGTCATACATAACGATAATCGCTACAATAGCGGCAATGGCGAATTCAAAGCTGCTGCCGCCGTATTGCATTCCGGCTGCGGTTGCGAGTGCGCAGACAGTGGCGGAATGGGAGCTGGGCATGCCGCCGCTTCCGACTAAACGTTCCGGATCAAAGCTTTTGGTGATACAGGTATAAATCACTGTTTTGATGACCTGTGCAGCGAACCACCCCGTAGCTGCGGACATAAAAACCGTGTTGTGAATCAGTGCGTTAAAAAAGTCCATAAAATACCTCTTTCTCTTTGGAAACTAAATTAGGCAAAATGCCATCCCCTGATTTTTTATTTTACACTTTTTTTGTCAGTTTTACAACGTTTCCCATCTCATTTTTGCAGACGGGAGGTTTGAAGATGGCAATACGGCAGCGCAATGAAAAACGGTGCGGCAAGGATGAGCGGATAAGCGTAGCGCAGATCGGAGGCGACAGGAGTTGCCAGAAGCAGGGTAAGTACAGTTCCGATAAATGGTACAAAGAGCACGAGAAACCGCCGCTGTCCGTATAAAAACTGATATGCGGCAAAATACAGGACAGCCCAGAAGTACGCGCCGATGCTCCACAAAATACCGTAAACCGGAAGCATATCAGGAAGCTTTAAAAGAATTTCACTGATTTTGACCGGAAACTGACCCCGCAGAAGATGCGGCCAGGAAAGTCCGATTTCGTTCGGAGAAATCCCTTCATTCGTGCGTAAAGCAGCCGGGGCGGGGAACCAGTATCCTTTTGTCTGATCGATAAAGGCCTGGAGATAGTCGCCCGGGTAAGAAATACCGAGCTGAATCCAGAGGGTGAAATATTTTGAAGGATTCCGGATGATCGCATCGGCATGGTTGTAGGAGACGAGTGCCTTGATGGGATCGGAGATCACCGGATTGTAATACTCCGGAATCAGGGAGGTATCGACTACATCATCGATGAGCATTTCCTGCTCTGCGCTCAGCTGTCGACCGTTAGAAACGACACAGGCAATCTGCTGCAGAGGAATGGAGAGGGATTCTGTAAAGGAAGCGTGCTCAACATGACAGGCAGTGTATACAGGGCCGGTGATGATCAGGGATAAAAGGAGTATGCCGACCTGCACGGCAAACATTTTTTTCCATGTCCGGCGAAATGCGAACAGAACAAACGGGAGGGTGAACAGGAAGATATAAAGCCCGTTTGAACGCAGGGTGCAGACGAAAAAGCCGGAAAGGGAAAGCCCTGCCCAAATGTCCGGACGGTTATCCGGGTTGCAGAGCAGTTCATATAAAAAGCAAAGATATAACAGCATAAATCCGGAAAAAAGAATATCTTTCCAGACGGTTACGGCAAAAATTGCGTGAAATGGAACGAGCCCCCAGAAACAAAAAGACAGAATCAGCCAGAGGCGTGAAGCGCCTGATCTTGCGAGGAGGGATAGCGTATAGGTTTCAATAGCGGCCATAGTGCACATCTGGAACAATACATAACAGGCGATTCCGGTGTTTATGCTTCCAGTCAGAAAAAATCCGATATGGTAAAACAGGGAGAACAAAAGCGTGTGCAGGATCGGGTGGTGGTTACTGAACGGGATCAGGCCGGTAGCCTGGGAAAACTGGCTGATGCTGTCCGGGGTCAGAACACCGGGAAACTGGTACAGAAACCAGAACAGCCAGCAGAAGAGCAGACCGAAGTAACAGAGCAGCTTCTGTTTGCGGGACAGGGCATGCGCTGCAGATATGGCTGGGGGTACAGGACATGCACCGTCAGGCTGCTGCAAAGTGATTTGGGCAAAACGCCGCTGCTGTCTGGATGCAAGAAACAGCATGGATAGTTCACAGAATCGGAAGAATATAAAATACAGACCGATAACCGCAGCCGCCAGGAATGTAAGTCTGAATATGCGGCTGTCAAAGCTGCCGGACAGTTCAGCATGCTTTGCTGCTGCATAAAATAAGGTGTAGAGAACTGCGAGAAGTCTGCATATTGGATAAAAATGGCGCGGAAGCACAGAAGAAGCTGCTCCGATATTCGTCAGCCTTTGCGTCAGCGTTGGAGAAAAAAGGAGGAGCATGCCTGCAAAGATCAGGACAGAAAAAATATCTGCCGGATGGATGGAACCGATATCGCATAGTGCAAAGGCTGCAAAAAACGCTGCAGTAATCCGAGTGATACCGGGCTTCTGGAATGAAATTATATTTGTCATAAGATGGGAGTCCTCCTGGAAAGCAATGAATGATTTTGATCTGTATATGGATTCAGTTTAGTGTCAGTGAGGGAAAAAAGCAAGAAAATTACCCGGAAAATGGAGCGCCTCCATTTCCTTGACATGAAATGGGGGCAATGGTACATTTAATGCATCAGACAGGGGTATCAAAATTATGATAATGATTTTAATGGAATGGGCATATATGGCGACGTTGTCGTTTCTGATGGGCTTTGCGTGTCTTGCACCGTTTCGAAAAAAGGGCGGTTGTCAGATTCATAGCGCAGTAACCTATATGATGGCGGGTCTGCTCGTATTGAATGTGTATGCAGAGTATTTCAGCCTGTTTGCCGGCGTTGGCTTCTGGGCAAGTCTGATTGCCGTTTTTGCTGCGGTCATCGGCGGAATGCTGCTGCGTCGGGATTTGGCGGATTTTTTCAAAATTTCGAAAACACAGGCATGTCAGAAAAAAACGGAAAGAAGCGACGAAGGGCTTGAAAACTCAAAAAGCCTTTGGCGCAAAAAAAACAAAGCCGTCTGGCTGCTGTATGCCGGTCTGACGCTTTTATTTGCATACGGCTCGTCGAGGGGCTATATGCACTACGATACGGGACTGTATCATGCACAGGCAATTCGATGGATCGAAGAGTACGGCGTTGTGCCGGGTCTTGCGAATCTGCACAGCCGGTTCGGTTACAACAGCGCTTCCTTTGCACTCAGCGCCTTCTTTAGCGAGACGTGGCTGATCGGACGGCCGATGCACTGCGTGGCTGGATTTTTTGCGCTGCTGTGCGCGTGTAAATGCGCGGCAGGGCTTATGGCATTTTGGAAACGAAAAAAAGTGCGAATATCGGATTTTTTATCTATCGGCGGGATCTTTTATTTGATAGCAGTGTTCCGGGAGATGGTTTCCCCGGCGTCCGATTATTTTGCAATGTTGGTTTTATTCTGGGTAATAATGACCTGGGTGGAACTGTGGGAGCAGGAAAGGGACTGTCCCATCGGGGAAAAGCAAACTGTGCCTTACGCGCTGCTGAACCTGTATCTGGTGTATGCGGCGACGGTGAAGCTATCCACAGCGGTAATTTTGCTTCTGGTTCTGTATCCGGCGGTGTTGCTGCTTAGGCAGAAAAAATGGCTGCAGATTGCAGGCTATATTGCGCTGGGACTTCTGATTGCATTTCCGTATCTGGCGCGGAATGTGCTGATTTCCGGCTGGCTGTTTTATCCGTTTACGTTTTTGGACTGGTTCCCGGTAGACTGGAAAATTTCCAAAGGCTATGCGGACAGCGACGCAAAGGAAATCCAGGCGTATGCGCGGGAGATTTACAATGTTTATCAGCTGGATCAGCCGTTGAAGCAGTGGCTGCCGAACTGGTTTGCAGCGCAGGCTGGATTCGATAAGCTTCTGGTGCTGGCAGGCTGGGCAGCGATCCCGGTGAGTGCAGTGCTGGCGGTGCTCGGAGCTGTGTGCGCAGTCAGAGCAGACCAGGTGGCAGTCGCGCCTCATGTGGACGGTGCTGTGTCTGAACGAGAAATCGGCGCACCCTTGCCCGCCCGCCGAGTCGCACATCTTACGCCCTTGTGTTTTTCCCTGCTTCAGCTGTGTGCAGTGGTCGGTTTTTTCTTCTGGCAGCTCGGGGCGCCGCTGGTGCGGTACGGATATTTTTATGTGTTGTTTTTGCCGCTGACGGTGTTTGGAAGCCTGTATTGTATGGCGTCGGAAAAGCTGGCTGGTTCAGAACAGGGACACAATGGGCATAAATGGTTGAAAAATGCCGGATATTGGGCATTTGTGGGATTGCTGGTAGCATTTTTTACCTATAAGGGGTATAATCTGATACAGATGGTTCGGGAGCTGGCATATGAGCCGTATTATCTGTGGCAGCAGGATTATGTAGATGGATCTGCAGAGATGTACGAGGTGGATGGTGTGACGATCTATGTGCCGACGGACAGAGGGCAGATCGGGTATAACAAATTCCCGTCATCCCCAATCGTACAGGATATCGAGCTGCGGGGCAACTCGATTCGGGACGGCTTCCGGAAAAAGCCGAAATGATCCGGCAAAACAGAAGCGATCCGGAAAAAGTTGAAAATGCATGGAATGGGCTGACGGGAGCGCAGCACTTCAGAAAGGAAATACAACATGAAAACCTATGGCGTAATTATGGCAGGCGGAGGCGGAACCCGTTTCTGGCCGCTGAGTACAAAGGCAGAGCCGAAACAGTTTTTAAACCTGTCCGGCAAAGATATTCTGGTTAACGAGACGATCGACAGACAGCATGACCTGATGGATCAGAAGGACATTTTTATTGTGACCAATGAGACACAGGCAAAGATGATGAAGGAGCGCACAGGAGGCAGAATTGCGGCAGATCATATTCTGGCAGAGCCTGCGGCGCGTAATACAGCAGCGTGTATCGGTTATGCGGCGATGGAAATTCTGCATAAATACGGTGACGGCGTGATGTGCATTTTTGCGGCGGACGCTTATATTCGCAATGAGGCGGAATACACCCGCGTGATGAAGGAAGCGGTTCGTGCAGTGGAAGAGACGGACGCACTTGTGACGATCGGGATTCATCCGACGTTTCCCTCGACCGGCTATGGTTATATCCGCAGCGTGGAAGAGACTGGAAAAGTATGGCGCAAGGTAGAAGAATTTGTGGAAAAACCGGATTTGGAAACGGCGAAAAGCTATCTGGCATCCGGCAGTTATGCGTGGAACAGCGGCATGTTTGTCTGGAAAGCCTCCACGATTCTTCACTATTTCGAAGAACTTCTGCCGGATGTGTACGCCTGTCTGAAACAGATCGGGGCAGCGATCGGCACAGAAAAAGAGCAGGAGGTTCTGCATGAGGTTTATCCGACCATCCCGAAGATTTCCGTGGATTACGGCATTATGGAGCGCGCAAAGGGTGTTCTGATGCTGGAAGGAGATTTCGGCTGGAACGACGTTGGCAGCTGGGATACGCTGGATGCAGTGCGCACCCGGGATGCTGCCGGTAACATCAGCTCCGGCGATACGCTGCTTCTGGACGCGAAAAACTGCGTTGTATACGGCGGTAAAAAACTGATCGCCGCAGTCGGCGTTGAAAACCTGGTCATCGTAGAGGGCAGGGATTCGATTCTGGTCTGCCCTGTCGATCAGGCACAGCGCGTCAAGGAGGTCGTTGAGACGCTGGAAAAAGAAGGCAGGACGGAACGGCTTTAAACGGCGAAAAAACGCGAAATATCACGACCGTTTTCCGTTTGGTTTCCAAAATCTGAGTGCTAGAATAAAGTAGAAAGCAGCGGCAGAATGTTCACAGTGCGGTCACACTGTTGGTGCGGAAAAAAGACTCAGAGGAGGAATCAGAAATGACTGCAGAATGGAAAGAAACACTCGAAACGGAGCGGGAGATATCGGCGTTTATGCTGGAACTTGGGATTCCGGCGCATTTGAGGGGATATTATTATCTGAGGGAGGCGGTTTTGCTGGCTGTCTCGGATATGGAACTGGTTGGCAGCGTGACGAAGCTGTTATATCCGGTGATCGCAAGGCGTTACAAAACAACGCTTCAGCGGGTGGAACGCGCGATCCGAAACGCGGTGGAGGTGTCCTGGGAACGGGGCAATCCGGAGGTGTTTGAGGATTTGTTCGGGTTCAGCCGGGAGACGGGCGCGCCGAGGCCGACAAACAGCGAATACATAGCGAGAATTGCGGACAAGATAAGAATGGACGCAACTACAGGAGAGAAACATGTTACTGAGCGTAATCGTACCTTGCTATAATGAAGAGGAAAACGTTCCGATTTTTTATGAGGAAATGATGAAAAATTCCGCTTTTTTGGAGCAGGAAAAACTGGAGCTGGAAATTATTTATATTGATGATGGTTCCAAGGACAATACCGCAGCGGAGGTTCGGAAGCTTCACGAAAAGGATGAACGGGTGCATCTGGTGTCCTTTTCCCGCAACTTTGGCAAGGAAGCAGGAATTTATGCGGGCTTCCAGAAAGCAAAGGGGGACTATGTCGTGATGATGGACGCTGATCTGCAGGATCCTCCGTCCCTTTTACCGGAGATGTTTTCCTACATTAAGCAGGGCTACGACAGTGTGGCGACAAGACGTGTGACCCGAAAAGGCGAACCTCCGATCCGGTCGTTTTTTGCAAGGATGTTTTACCGCATCATGAATAAAATTTCCAAAACGGAGATCGTGGACGGCGCACGCGACTATCGCCTGATGACGAGACAGGTTGTGGATTCGATTCTTTCGATGTGCGAATATAACCGTTTTACGAAAGGAATTTTTGGCTGGGTCGGCTATGAGACGAAGTGGCTGGAGTATGAAAACGTGGAACGCACCCACGGCGAGACAAAATGGAGCTTCTGGAAGCTGTTTTTGTATTCGCTGGATGGAATTACCGCATTTTCAACAGTGCCGCTGGCAATTTCGTCTATCATGGGTGTTGTGTTCTGCATTATAGCATTTGTGGCGATCATTGCCCTGATTATCAAAAACCTGATTTACCATGATCCGACGCCCGGCTGGCCGTCGATGGTATGTATTATTCTGTTGGTTTCCGGCGTACAGCTTTTTTGCCTGGGAATCGTGGGACAATATCTGTCCAAGACCTATCTGGAAGTGAAAAAGCGTCCGATTTATCTGGTAAAGGAAGAACTGTAATGAATTATGAGAACCTGATCAGCATTGTGATGCCGGTTTTTAACGCCCGGGCGTATCTGGAGGAAGCGCTGGAATCGGTTCGCCGCCAGACATGGACGGACTGGGAGCTGCTGGTGGTAGACGATCATTCTACGGACGGGAGCGCAGGTCTTGTGTCAGAAATCTGCAGAAAAGACGCGCGAATTCGGCTTCTTTCCCAGACGGACGGGGTAAAGGGCGCGGCAAATGCAAGAAATTTCGGGACAGCACATGCAAATGGACGTTATCTCGCATTTATGGATGCGGACGATATCTGGCGGGTGGACAAGCTGGAACGAGAAATGGCTTTTTTGCGGGAAAAAGACGCAGCCTTTGTATTTTGCTCGTATGAATTTGGAGACGAGCATGCGGTCGGAACCGGCAAAATCGTGCGGGTTCCCGATCAGTTGACTTATCAGAAAGCGCTCAGCCGGACGGTCATTTTTACGAGCACGGTGCTGTTTGACCGGGAAAAAATTGACAAGGCGCTTTTGCAGATGCCGGACGTGCCGAGCGAGGACACGGCGATGTGGTGGCAGATTTTAAGAAACGGACACGTCGCTTACGGGTTAAAGGAAAATTTGGTGATCTACAGAAGACCGGAAAAATCCCTTTCCTCGAACAAGCTCCGGGCGATTACAAGAATCTGGGGACTTTACCGGAAACAGGAAAAAATGTCGGTGATCGCAAGCGCAGCATGTTTTTGTATGTGGGCGGTGCGCGCTGTGTGGAGAAGAATATAGCGGGAGAACGGAAGATGAAGAAAAACGATTCTGTCAAGCGGCTGATTATTCTGGCGCTTGGGCTGATTGGACTGTGCGTGCTGACTGCTTTTTATGCGCACGACTGGTTCGCCTATTATTATCATCATATTGCATGGAAAACACATAACCGTTTTAATGTAAACGGTCATTTGCTGATTGTTGCACTGTATTTCATATTGCTCTTTTTCTTTTCCAATACTTATGGAGCACTCAAAATCGGCTATCTGAAACCGTTGGATATTTTCCTGTCTCAGCTGTTTTCTCTTCTGTGCGTCAATGTAATCAGCTATGCGCAGCTGTCCCTGATGTACGGCTGGTTTATCATCGGCGGGGGGCATATGGTGTCGATGATGCTGTATCAGCTGGTGTTTGCAGGGCTGTGGGGCTGGCTGTGCAATCTGATTTACCGTCGCGCGTTTCCTCCGCGGGAGCTGCTTTTGGTGCACGGCGAGCGCCCGGTAGAGGATATCCTTGGAAAATTTGCAGGACGGAAGGATAAATATCATGTTGCAAAGTGCATGAATATCAAAGAGGGGTACGATGCGGTGATCCGCGAGGTCGGAAAGTATGACGCGGTCGTTCTCTGGGATATTCATACGATGGACAGAAACGTGCTGCTCAAATATTGCTACAGCCATTCGATCCGCGTTTATATGATGCCGAAGATTCCGGATGTGCTGGTAAAGGGAAGCGAGCAGCTGCACTTGTTTGATACGCCGATTCTGCTGACGAGGGAATATGCGCTGAACGTAGAACAGAGAATTGCAAAACGGTTTATCGATGTAGTATGTTCGCTGATCCTGATTGTTGTGACATCGCCGGTTATGCTGCTTACGGCGGTGGTGATCAAGCTGTATGATAAAGGTCCTGTGCTGTACAAGCAGGTCCGCTGCACGAAGGATGCGAAAGAATTTTATATCCTGAAATTCCGCAGTATGCGCGTGGATGCAGAAAAGGACGGTGTGGCGCGGCTTGCCGCCAAAAACGATTCCCGGATTACACCGGTCGGCAAATTTATCCGTGCGGTTCGTATCGACGAGCTGCCGCAGCTGTTCAACATTTTAAAGGGCGAGATGTCCTTTATCGGTCCCAGACCGGAGCGGCCGCAGATCATCCGCGAATATATAGAAGAAATGCCGGAGTTCGCATACCGTACCAGAGTGAAGGCCGGGCTTGCGGGATATGCGCAGGTATACGGAAAGTACAATACAACGCCCTATGACAAGCTGAAGCTGGATCTGTTTTATATTGAAAATTATTCCGTATGGCTGGATTTGAAGCTGATGCTTCTGACATTGAAAATCCTGTTTACGCCCGACAGCACGGAGGGCGTGGACGAGAAGCAGGTGACCGCCATGAAAAAACAGGTGCAGGAGGAAGAAAAATAATGCCTCTGAAAAGAGATGAAGCATTTTGGAAAGAGGGCATGGACGAAAAACGCTTTGCCCTCTGTTGTATTCATAAAATATGGATCTGTCTGGCGGCAGCTTTGGCTGGCGCTGTTTTTGCTGCGGGGATTTATCTTGGTGCGCGGCAGCTGACGATGGGGCCGAAGCAGTATCGGTCGGAGGTTTTATATTCGATCGTCTATGATATCGACGAGGACGACGAGGTTTTAAAAGAATTTATCAACGAATATAACGCCTATACCTGGGGTGATATGATGCGCTCCGACCGCGTGATGGATACGGTGCTTTTGCAGCTGCCGGATGTGGAACGGTCCGTGATAGAGGCTTCGATCAGCACGGAAATTGCGTCTGACCCGGAATTTCTGACGGCGTACTTTACGACAGGGGACGCAGCACTGTCCGACCGGATTGCAGCGGCCTATAACCGCGCAATGACGGCATTTGGAGAGACGATGCAGGGACGCGGTCTGACGGCAATTGAAGTATGGAAAACCGTTTCGGCACAGGCGGTGCTTCCGGAAAATAAAGTGAAAAATGCGGCGGTGCTCGGTCTGGTGCTCGGACTGCTTGTCGGAATTCTGGGCGTGGCAATCTGGTATGTTCTGGACGATTCTGTTTTGCTTAGCTCAGACGTGGAAAAACGCTGCGCAATCCCGGTTCTGGGCTATCGAACAGTAAAGCCCGATGAACAGTTCGGTGCGCTTCTGGATGCGCAGCTGAGAGCCAAAGCGTCTCAGAGTGCTTTTCAGGAAATTTCGCTGGACACGGTGCTTTCCGGGACGATGGGGCTTGGAGAAGAAGGAAAAATTCCGCTTATCCTTTTGGTTCGCTGGAACACACCCTGTATTAAAAAACTCGGACTTGCCCTTGATTTGCTTGCTCAGCGGGAGATCGCGGTTGTGGGCGTGATCCTCACGGACGCGGACGCACGGTTTTTGCACGCTTACTACAGAGTGTAGGCTGCCAGTTCACTCGTGGCAGCCTGTAGGCAGATTCCATGCTCGCATGAGAATTTGCCTACAGACTGCTACGAAGGGAGCGCCCATTTTATGAGCAAAAAGGAGCTGCGAAACAGCGGAAAGCATCGAAGATGCGATTCATGACAATAGAATGTCCGCGGAGCGTGCATTCTATTGTATTGCGAATGGCGCGGGTGAACTGGCGCACGATTACAAGAAACAAAGGAGACGGCTCATGAAACTGCAGATTCTGGTTTCCTCCCTGAATCAGGAGGTCAAGTCGCTGGCAGAGAAAATGAATCTGCAGGCGGATACAATTCTCATCAATCAGTGTAACGAAAACCGTTACGAGGAATGGACGCAGGACGGTCGTCAGATCCGCTGCTATCATCTGGCGGAGCGGGGTGTCGGGCTGTCGCGCAACAACGCGCTTCTGCGTGCGGACGCCGACCTGTGCCTCTTTTCTGATGAAGATATCGTTTATGACGACGGTGCAGTTGAGCGGATTATCGAAGGGTTTGAGCAGCATCCGGAGGCGGACATGCTGTTATTCAATGTGCGCGTGCAGGAGAGCCGCTTTACCTACTGGAATTCGTTTTATAAGCGGGTGAGATGGTATAACTGCGGTCGTTATCCGGCATACAGCTTTGCACTGCGCACGGCGAAGATGCATGAAAAGAATCTGACCTATTCTTTGTTGTTCGGCGGCGGCGCGAAATATGCAAACGGAGAGGATAGCTTGTTTATCCACGACTGCCTGAAAGCCGGGCTGAAAGTCTACAGCATTCCGGTCGAAATCGGAGAAGAACAGCCCAGACCGTCAACATGGTTTTTCGGCTTTGACCGCAAATTTTTTCACGACAGGGGCGTTTTGTATCATGTGCTGTACGGAAAGCTGGCGGCGGTGATGGGATTTCGGTTTCTGCTGAAAAATAAATCCAATATGAATTCTGAGAGCTGCCCGGAGGGGCTGACCTTTGATGAGGCGAAAAAAGCGCTTCTGTCCGGAATCCGCGACGCAAAGGGAGGGCTGTAAATGGTATTTTATTTTCTGATTACAGCGGTTACGATTGCCCTCGCGGGGCTGATGGACGCGGTCTGGACGCGCTCGGGGCAGGAGGCAGGCAGTGCTGGGCTGTGCGCTGGACAAGCCGCCGAGAGTGCGGCATCCGGGAATGGCAGGCGCGCCTGCGGCATCCCATCATCCGGCGGCGGCTTGTTTCCGGCGGGCGTTTCCCGACGCCGCGCCTTCGACATCGTGTGTCTCGCTGCTATTTTCCTGATTCTGGCGCTCGTGAGTGCGCTGCGTCTGGAGGTCGGTAACGATTACGGCAAATATGTCGAGAATTTCCACGAAATCTGGGCGGGAACCGATCAGGCGTATGTGGTGACGGAAGCCGGATTCAATTTCGTGGTATGGTTGATTTATACACTTTCCGGGTATGAAAATTATCTGCTGGTATTCGCGGTGTTCGGCGCGGTTACGGCTTTTTTGTTTTTAAAGGCGTTGTATGAGCAGAGTGACTGCTTCTGGCAGAGCTTCGCGATGTTCATGCTGCTGGGCGTATATTTTCGAACGTTTACGACGGTGCGTTATTATCTGGCACTTGCGGCAGCGCTGTATGGAATCCGATTTGTACTGCGCAGGCAGTATGGCTGTTTCGTGATCTGGATTGGCATTGCGGCGCTGTTTCATAAATCTGTTCTGATGGTGCTTCCGTTGTATTTGTTGGCTGTGCTTCCGTGGAAAAAATGGATTGCGCCGGCGCTGACTGTGATCGGAGGGATCGGTTTTGTTTTCCAGCGTCCGCTTTTAAATCTGGCGCTGACGTGGTATCCTACATACAGGGACACCGTATATCTGTCACAGGATATCGGTCTGAAAGCGAATGCGTCCGGAATCATCCGGTGCGTGCTCGTTTTTATGCTGGCGGCAGTGGTTGGCAGGCGTGGAATGGAAAAGGAGCAGAACCGTTTCTGCCTGAAATTAAATTTTTTCGGACTACTGTTTTATACCTGCGGTTCGTTTTTGCCACTGGTATCGAGAATGTCCTATTATATGATTACGCCGCAGCTGCTGCTCATTCCGGGACTGCTTGGCTGCGTGGAGAACCGGAAGCGGAAAAATATTTTAACAGTACTTGTGGGGATCGTATGTCTGGGGTATTTTTTGTGGTTTTTAAAAACGGCATCCGGAAGCGGGATGCGCGTGCTTCCCTATAAGACCTGGATTTTTACGGATAAGGAGTGGATCAATGGCGCAGATTTCTTTTAGCATTGTGGTAGTATGCTTAAACCCCGGCGAAAAGCTGTTGAAGACGGTGCAGAGCGTATTGAACCAGAAATACGGAAATTATGAAATTGTGGTAAAGGACGGCGGTTCGACGGACGGCTCCCTGGAACAACTTCCGGCGGACAGCAGAATCCGGGTTTATACAAGACCGGACAGTGGGATTTATGACGCGATGAATCAGGCGATGTCCTATGTGACCGGTCAGTTTGTCCAGTTTTTAAATTGCGGAGATCTTTTACACGACGATATGGTGCTGGAACGGCTTGCAGCTGTGATGGAGCGCAAGCGCAGCAGGGGAGCCGACGGGGAAGGCCTGGGACATAAGGAAAAAGAGCGGATTTTTTATGGAAATCAATATCATGAGGCGTGGGGCAGCGTGATCTATTCTGCACCGGAGGTCAATGATTTTACCTGTTACAGAAATGTGCCCTGTCATCAGGTTTGCTTTTACGACGTCCGTCTGTTTGCAGAGCGTGGTTATGACGTAAAATACCGTGTCCGCGCGGATTACGAGCATTTCCTGTACTGCATTTATGATCGGAAAGCGGAAGCGGTTTATGTGGAGATGATTGTTGCGGATTACGAGGGCGGGGGCTTTTCCGAGACAAGGGAGAACCGTCGGATTTCCGAAATAGAGCATGCCGAAATCACGAAACGCTATCTCGGACGCGACAAGGCGCTGCGTTATAAGCTGCTGATGCTTCTGACACTGGCACCGCTTCGGACAAAGCTTGCAGAGGACGAAAAATATTCCGAGTGGTACAACGGGATCAAGGCGAAAATTTACGGAAGGTGCGGCCATAAGGACGAACCGGGGGAGAATCGGAAATGAGAGTATTATGGGTATGCAATATTATGCTCCCGGTAATCGCGCAGGCGCTTTCGCAGGAGTATAGCGTGCGGGAGGGCTGGCTGTCCGGGATACTGGGGCGGTATCTGGAGACAGAGAACGGCGCAGAGCTGAGCGCAGCGGACGTGACAGACAGCGCTGCATCGCCCGGCGGACGGCAGCAGGGAGCCGAAACTGTGGCTGCACTGACGCTCGGCATCGCATTTCCGGTTGCACCGGGCAGGGAGGAGCTATCGCAGCGTCTGCAGCTTGGCAGCTATAAAAAAGAAGTCGCCTGCTATGGCTTTGCAGAGGATTTGGAGCACCCGGAGCGCTATGACAGCGCGATGGAAGCGCGTTTTTTGCAGATTTTAGAGGACTTTCAGCCGGATCTGGTGCATATCTTCGGGACGGAGTTTCCGCATGGCTATGCCTGTGCGAAAGTATTTCACAGACTGGAGCGGACGCTTGTGGGCTTGCAGGGACTTTGTATTTCCTGTGCGGACAACTACATGGCAGATCTCCCGGAAAACGTACAGAACAGCAGGACACTGCGAGATATTTTAAAGAAGGACAGCATCCGGCAGCAGCAGGAAAAGTTTTATCAGCGCGCGGAAAACGAGAAAAAACTCCTGTTGTCAGTCGGACATGTGACGGGACGGACGACATTCGATAAAACGATCAGTTTGGAGATAAATCCATCCCTTGTTTATCATACCATGAACGAGACAATGCGCCCGCAGTTCTACAGCGGATGCTGGGAGATCGAAAAAACTGTGCCCGGAGAAATCTTCATCAGTCAGGGAGATTACCCGTTAAAGGGCTTTCACTATCTATTGCAGGCGATGCAGGAAATCCTGCAAAACTGTCCCGAGGCGCATATCAAGGTGGCGGGCATCAGCGTGCTCGGCGTAAACGGAATAAAGAGCAGAATCAAGATTCCGGCATATGGAAAATATCTGCGCAGGCTGATTTTGAAGAATCGCCTCGAAGGAAAAGTGCGTGTGCTGGGAAATCTTTCTGCGGAGGAGATGAAGCGGGAATATTTGTCCGCGCAGATATTTGTGTGTCCGTCTGCGGTGGAAAATTCCCCGAATTCCGTGGCGGAAGGGCAGCTTCTTGGCGTGCCCGTGGCGGCGAGCAGAACCGGCGGAATCCCGGATGTTGTAAAAGACGGCGTGAGTGGTCTGTTGTTTGAAAAAGGAAACGTTCACGAGCTTGCCGCGTGCGTCAGCCGGATTTTGACAGATAAACAGCTGGCAAAGGAGTTGTCGGCTTCGGAACGGGAGACTGCGGCGAAGCTTTACAACGGTGAGAACAATTATCAAAAACTGATAGAAATTTATCAAAGCATCGAATGAACGAAGCTGCTGACCGGAGCAGGAAAGCGGGAATGGAGGAAAACGTGAAGGCTGTTTTTATTTCCAATTATATCAATCATCATCAGATTCCGTTTTCCAACGCACTGTATGAACAACTGGGGGACGATTACCATTTCATCCAGACCGAGCCGATGGAAGAAGAACGGATTGCGATGGGCTGGGGACTGGATGCAGCGACTCTGCCATATGTTGTTTGGGCGGATCGGGAGGAAGAACGCTGCCGGAAGCTGATCGAGGAAGCGGATCTGGTGTTTGCAGGCTGGACGAAGCGGCTGGATCTGGTTTTAC
>ENA-OXEG01000639-OXEG01000639.1-human-gut-metagenome-genome-assembly--contig:-NODE-639-length-20434-cov-6.302370_pt1 | contig 20434 bp, 15 predicted proteins | sample MGYA00249355_ERZ652243 | MGnify/ENA primary metagenome ERZ652243 (study PRJEB26925, sample SAMN05826944) | human gut metagenome | biome: ENVO:2100002; feature: ENVO:00000062; material: ENVO:00002003... | reverse complement strand
CGAGATGTAGCTCCGTCTCGTGGGCTCGGAGATGTGTATAAGAGACAGGAATTCTATCATGATAAATCGTCTTTTGGATTTTTTGGAAACCTCTTACACCGCCTATCACGCGGTGGAAAACGCAAAACAGCTTCTTCTGGGAAACGGGTTTATCGCTTTGAGCGAAACGGACGACTGGGCGATCGAGGAGGGCGGAAAATATTTCGTGGAAAGAAACGGGAGCAGTCTCGTCGCCTTTACCGTCGGCGCGTTGGACGATTTTTTCTTTAAGATCGTCGCGTCGCATACCGACTCGCCCGCGCTGAAGCTCAAGGAAAACGCAGTCACCCTCGCAGGGCCCTATGCGAAGCTCAACGCCGAAACGTACGGCGGCGGAATTTATTACAGCTTTTTCGACCGACCGATGAAAATCGCGGGACGGGTCGTAACAAACGAAAACGGCGTGTTGAAGAGCGAAACCGCGACGAGCGAATATTTCGTCACGGTGCCTTCCCTCGCGGTGCACATGAACCGCTCCGTCAACGACGGATTCGCCGTCAATCCGCAGATCGACCTGTTGCCCCTTTTCGCGCTCACGGACGGGGAAACGGCGCCCGATTTTCTCGTCGGCCTCACCGAAAAGACGCCCGTCGCCTACGATCTTTACGTCGTCAACGCGGACAAGCCCTATCTGTTTGGATTGAATAACGAATTTGCGGCCTCGCCCCGCATCGACAATCTCACAAGCGTGTGGTCGTCTCTCGAGTCCCTCGCCGCCCACGCGCCGAGCGGCGGCGTATGCGTCGCGGCCTGCCTCGACAATGAGGAAGTGGGCAGCCAAACCCTTCAGGGCGCGGGCGGGGATCTCCTCGAAAACGTGCTTCGGCGCATCGCTTACGCCTTGAAATTTGACGACAACGAATATTATAAGGCGCTTGCGTCCTCCTTCCTCATTTCTCTCGACAACGCGCACGCCATGCACCCCAATCACGCCGAAAAATGCGACCCGACCAACAAAACCGTGATGGGCGGCGGCGTGGTGATTAAAAATCACGCAAACAAGGCTTACACCACCGACGCGGTATCCTCGGCGATCGTCAAAACGGTCTTCGATAAAGCGGGCGTAAAATACCAGACCTTTTTCAACCGCTCCGATATGAGAAGCGGCGGCACGCTGGGCGCAATTTCTTTGGGGCATGTGGGCGTTTTGTCGGCCGATCTCGGCCTGGCGCAGCTGGCCATGCACTCCGCCTCGGAGTGTTTTGCCAAAGCGGACTATGCGGAGCTCGTCAACGGCCTCACCGCCTACTATTCTTCCGATATCCTCTTCACCGCGGACGGCGTGGAAGTAAAATAAATGAGCGCCGCTTACGATTTTTTGAAAGAGTGCCGCCATTTTTGGGTGACAAGTACAAACTGCGGACGTCCCGCCTGCCGTCCGTTCGGAGCGGCGGCCGAATATATGGGAGCCATATATATATCCACGGGAAAAGCCAAAGACGTTTATAAACAGCTGAAGAAAAACGCATTCGTACAGATTACCGCCTTAAAGGAAGGAACGCGCGAATGGCTTCGATTGGACGCAACGGCCGAGGAACGAACTTCTTTTTCGGAAAAACAGATGATGCTGGACGCCTGCCCCGATCTGAAAAAGCATTTTTCTTCGCCCGATTGTCCCTCTTTCGCTTTGTTTCGCCTAAACGGCTGCCGCACCCTTTTATATACGGACGACGGAATACGAAAGATCGATTGAATGTCGAAGCGGTTTGTCCCCCTAAGTACGAAACGAAAGCTAAAAAACAGCGGCTCTTTTACAGAGCCGCTGTTTAATACTTTTTCGCCGCGTTCCGCTCACTTGATAAAAGCGCGGAAAGCGCGGTACGCCTCGTAGAGATCCGCCTTGGAGATTACTTCGTAAGGCGAATGCATGGAGATGACGGGTACGCCGATATCCACCGTATCGATATTCATTTTGGCGATAAACTTCGCCACCGTGCCGCCGCCTCCGACATCGACCTTGCCCAGCTCGCCCGTCTGCCATACGACGCCGTTGTCGTTGAACAGCTTTCTCACTTCCCCGACGAACTCTGCCGAAGCGTCGTTGGAGCCGCCCTTTCCGCGCGAACCCGTAAACTTCGTCAATCCCGCGCCACAGGAAAGGAAGGTACTGTTCAGCGGCTCGCAGACGTCCTTGAAATTGGGGTCGTACCCCGCGTTGACGTCCGCCGACAGGCACTTGGACGCCGCGCGCACTTCCGCGGACGTGACGCCGAAAGAGGCCGCCAAAGCGTCGATCAGGTCGGTAAAGATCGCGCACTGCATCCCCGTCGCGCCCTCGCTCCCGATCTCCTCTTTATCCGCCAGCACCACCATGACGGTATGCTTTGCGGGCTCCTCGTCAAACAGCGCGGTGTAGGCGGGATAGGAACACACGCGGTCGTCGTGGCCGTACGCCGCCATCAATCCGCGGTCGAACCCGACATCCTTTGCCCGAAACGCGGGGACGAGCGAAAGCTCCGCGCTCAAAAAGTCCTCTTCCCTGACGCCGTATTTCTCGTGCAGGATACGCAGAAGGTTTTCCTTCACAGTCTTGTCCTTGTCCTCTTCCGCCGCGGTATAGGGAATATTTCCCAGCCAGATATTGAGATCCTCGCCGCCGAGCCCTTCACCGAGCGGCTTGGCGTTCTGTTTGGCCGCAAGATGGGGCAGGAGATCGCTGATATAAAATACGGGATCGTTATCGTCCTCGCCGATTTTCACATCGAACGCCGTCCCGTCCGCCCTCACGATCTTGCCGTGAAGCGCGAGGGGAATCGCCGCCCACTGATATTTGCGGATACCGCCGTAATAGTGGGTTTTGGCGAGGGCCACGCCGTCCGATTCGTACAAAGGCACCTGCTTGAGATCTACCCTCGGGCTGTCGATATGGGAGGCGACGATGCGTATTCCTTCCCTTGCGATGTCCGCCGTACCCACCTTGATGAGATAGATATTTTTTCCGCGGTTGTTGTAATAAACTCTTTCGCCAGCCTTCAGCTTCGCGCCGAATTTGAAGGGCTTATAGCCGCGCTTCTCCGCTTCCTCGGCGACGTAATCGCACGCTTCGCGCTCCGTTTTTGCCGCGTCGATAAAGGCGCGGTATCCTTCCGCATAGTCAAAAATTTCCTTCAGCTTCCTTTCGTCGGCCGTTTCGTAAACGTTGGTTCTCTTATAAGCCAGCTCGCTCATGTTGCATACTCCTTTTTCTTTGGTTTTATTTTATTCGCTTTTCAGTGCAAAAAGCCCTTGATAATCTGTTCTTCCGCTTCCTTTTCGCTAAGTCCCAGCGTCATCAGCTTAATCAGCTGTTCGCCCGCAATCTTCCCGATCGCCGCCTCGTGAATGAGCTCCGCGTCGATATCGTTTGCGGACAGGCAGGGCGCCGCCGTGACGGAGGCCTTGTCCATGATGATGGCGTCGCATTCGGTGTGTCCGTGGCAGGGCGCGTTTCCGTTCATCGTCGAATTGAAATTCTGGCGGGATTCGCCCGCCGCCACCGACCGCGAAACGACGTCCGCGCTCGCGCCCGCGCCGTTCATGTCCACCGAGAAATCGGTATCCGCGCGCTGGCGGCCGTGCGTGTAAATCTTTTCGCGGATCACGAGGTTTGCGCCCGCCTTGAGGTCTGCCTTCGTTGCGCGGTTGGTCGAGTCGATGCCCTTGATCTGGGTCGTTTCCATTTCCATATACGCGCCCTCGTCGAGGTGCGCCACCGTCGTGGGATTCATTACGTTTTCGCCGTTGCCGTCCCCTTCGCCATAGTGCTTTTCGACATACCTGACGCGCGCGTTTCTGCCCACGTAAAAGGTATGCACGCCGTCGTGGCGCGAAGTGAGGTCAACGCCGCCGCAGTTATGAATACCGCAGCCCGCCACGATCACCACGTCCGCGTCCGCGCCGATGTAAAAATCGTTATACACCGTTTCCTGATAGCCCGCCTTGCTCAAAATGACGGGAATGTGCACGCTTTCGTTTTTCGTCCCGGGCTTGATGTAAATCTCGATGCCCGATTTTCCGTCCGCTTTGGGGACGATCTCTATATTCGCCGTGGAGCTTCTGCCCGCGGGCTTTCCGTTTTCGCGGATATTGTACGCCCCTTCGGGCACGCCGTGCAGATCCGCGATTTTCATTAACAAATCTTTTTCGATTGCGTCCATGCCTTCCTCCGCTTATAGTTTTTCCGTCAGCACGCGGCAGGCCTCCCTGCCCAGCAGCTTGGGAAGGATTTCCTCCTTCGTCCCCGCCGCTCCACTTCCCCGCCCGCGATCACCACGATTTTATCCGCGATGTCGAGGATTCTTTCCTGATGGGAAATGATGAGGATACTGCCGTTCGTCTTGTCGTACATCTTCTGAAAAACGTTGATGAGGTTGCCGAAGCTCCACAGGTCGATCCCCGCCTCCGGCTCATCGAATACGGAAAGCTTTGTCCCGCGGGCGAGAATGGTGGCGATTTCTATCCGCTTGAGCTCCCCGCCCGAGAGCGAAGCGTTTACCTCGCGGTCGAGATAATCCCTCGCGCAAAGCCCCACCTCCGAAAGATACGCGCAGGCGTCGGACACGTTTGCGCTTCTGCCCGCGGCGATCGATATGAGGTCGCGCACCGTCAGCCCCTTGAAGCGGACGGGCTGCTGGAAGGCGTAAGAAATCCCCCGTTTCGCCCGTTCCGTGACGGACAGAGGCGTAATATCCTCGCCGTCGAATAAAATTTTTCCTTCCGTCGGCGTTATGATACCCGCGATGACCTTTGCCAGCGTCGATTTTCCGCCGCCGTTCGGCCCCGTAAACGCCACAAAGCGTTCGGACAAGGACAGATTCACGTCCTTTAATATCGTTTTTTCACCCTGCTCGTCGCTTACGCGATAGGTGACGTGTTCCAATTGAAGCATAGCATTTCTCCGAATTTTCAATCCGTATTTTTTATTTTTCGGGCAAACTGTTTTTTTCCGATTTTCAGCCCAGCTCGAGCATCGCGTCGATACACCCGCGGGCCTTAACGAGAATTTCCGCGCTCAACGAGACGGGCTCGCCGCCCTCCTTCAGCACCCGATAAACGTCGGGCAGCGTCGTCGCCTTCATGTTGGGGCAGATGAGATCCTTCGTCAGAGGATAAAACTTTTTATCGGGATATTCAAAGCCCAGATGCTCGGCGACGGAAACCTCCGTGCCGATGATAAACTCCTTTTCGTCGCAGCGGCGCACGTAATCCATGATCCCCGCCGTGGAACCGACGTAATCGGCGTACGCCAACACCTCCGCCTTACATTCGGGATGGGCGAGAAGCTTCGCCTGCGGATGCGCCGCCTTCGCCTCCGCCGCGTCGCGCGCGGAGAGACACGCATGGACGGGACAGCCGCCCCGCATGAAATGTAATTTCTTTTCGGGACATTTCGACTGCACGTAAGCCCCCAGATTGACGTCGGGGATAAAGAGCACGTCGCGGGCGGGAAGCTTATGTACGATCTCCACGGCGGACGAGGAGGTGACGCAGACGTCGCTCACCGCCTTGAGCTCCGCCGTCGTATTGACGTAAGCGACCGTCATACAATCGGGGTATTTTTTCTTTTCGTTTAATACCTGCTCGGGGGTAAGCTGCTCCGCCATGGGACAGCCCGCGATGGGATTGGAAAGATATACCGTCTTTTCGGGGGAAAGAATCTTCACCGTTTCCGCCATAAACCGCACGCCGCACATCAGCACTTTATCGCGCACGTCGCTTTTCGCTTTCATGCTCAGCTGAAACGAATCGCCCGTAAAATCCGCGATCTCCACAACGTCGTGCGACTGATAGGTATGCGCGAGAATGCACACTCCCTTCTCCTTTTTCAAGCGCAAAATTTCACTTTGCATCTCTTGAACAGTCATACTCTTCTACTTCCTTTTCGTGGTTTTCTCTTTCCTTTTCCCCAAAGGGCCGCACGCGGTCTTCCGCGCGCCCCCTCCGATTGCCGTCCTTTATTATACCACACTCCCGCCGATTTGTAAACAAAATTTTACGCCTTTATTCGCCATAATTTCATACTAAATTGATAGGAATTAAAAAAAATGCTGCGCCGCACGGAAAAATTTTTCAGAATATCTCCATCAGCAGGGTGTTTTCCTTCAGCCAGGCGCGTTTTTTCTTATAATCGGGGACGTATTTTTCCACCGCAGCCCAAAAGGCCTTGCCGTGATTTTTATAAAAGGTATGCGACAGCTCGTGCACGGCGACGTAATCGATCACTTCTACGGGCGCATACAGCAGGCGAAAGGAAAAATGCAGGGCGTCGTTATACGAACAGGAGCCCCACCGCGTCTTTGCCGACGTGACGGAAAGGGAGGGATAGGAAGCGCCCATTTCCGACGCGCGGCGGGCGCAGATCGCCGAGAGGATACGCTTCGCGTTTTCCTTCAGCCATTTCACCAGCCGCTCGCGGGAATTTTCCCGCGGCAGAAACACTTCCCGCGCGTTTTCGTCGTAACGGACGCGGGTTCCGTCGTAAAGACGGATTACGCACTCCTTTCCCATCAGCAAAAAACGGTACCCGTCGAGGCTTTCGGGCGGAAGTCGCAGCCCTGCCCCTTTCGTTTTTTCTTTCTGACGGACGATCCAGCTTTCCTTTTCCCGCAAAAACGCACAAATCCGCTCCTCGCCGCAGCGCAGAGGAGCGCGGACAATCAGCCGTCCGAAAGGGTCGATCGAAATGGACAGCGTCCTGCGGCGGGAACGGATAATTTTATCGGGTAAGATCATAACTTTTTAAGTCGTCCTAAAAAATTTCCCCGCGGCTGTGCGGGGAGTTTACTATTATTTATCGTAACCGTTGGGGTTGGTGCTCTGCCACTTCCATTGGGAAGCGCACATTTCCTCGATGCCGTATTTTGCCTTCCAATGCAGTTCCTTTTCGGCCTTGTCGGGGCAGGCATAGCAGGCGGCGATGTCCCCGGGACGACGGTCGCAGATTTTATAGGGCAGTTTTTTGCCGCAGGCCTTTTCGAAAGCGTGGATCATGTCCAGAACGCTGTATCCGTGGCCCGTGCCGAGGTTGTAGATGTGCACGCCCGCTTCCCGGCAGTATTCGATTGCGGCGATATGCCCCAGCGCAAGATCCACGACGTGGATATAATCGCGCACGCCCGTTCCGTCGGGGGTATCGTAATCGTTGCCGTAAACCTGAATACAGGACAGCTTTCCGCTGGCCACCTGCGCGACGTACGGCATCAGATTGTTGGGGATACCCTTCGGATCCTCGCCGATCAGCCCGCTTTCGTGCGCGCCGACGGGATTGAAATAACGAAGCAGAATGATATTCCAGCCCTCGTCCGCCTTATAGACGTCCTGCATGATGTTTTCCAGCATCAGCTTGGTGCTGCCGTAGGGATTTGTAGTAGATAGACGGCAGTCCTCGTCCAGCGGCAGGCGCTCGGGGGTGCCGTAAACGGTGGCGGAGGAGGAGAAAATAATCTTTTTCACATTGTATTTTTCCATCACCTCGAGGAGGGTGACCGTACCGCCGATATTATTTTCGTAATATTTGAGGGGAATTTTACAGCTTTCGCCCACAGCCTTCAGCCCCGCGAAATGAATGACGGCGTCGATCTTGTTTTCCTGAAAGATCTTTTCCGTCCCCTCCCGATCGCGGATATCCGTCTCGTAAAATTTTACCTTTTTACCCGTCAGCTTTTCCACGCGCCGCAGGCTCTCCTCGCTGGAGTTGGAGAGATTATCCATCACGACGACGCCGTACCCCTTTTCGAGGAGTTCCAATACAGTATGGGAGCCGATAAATCCGCTTCCGCCGGTGACCAGGATCGTTTCCATATAATTTACCTCCGAAATTTTATTCGTCCGTTACAGTATAGCATACCGCATTGCATATGTATATATGTATTTTTATCGGATATCTATAAAATCCGATACTTTTTTCTTCGGGGAAGGTCATTCATCGTCCTCGTGGATGTTTTCTCCTTCCGTCCGCCGCGAACGGATTTTGAGCACCTTCTGCCGCGTGGCCTTCACCACCTTGATCTCGAGAAACTTAAATTTTATGATTTCGCCCACGGTCGGGATACCGCCGTAAATCTCGGTTACCCAGCCGCCGACGGTGTTCGACTCGATGTCGTCGTCGAGCTTCAGGCCGTAAAGCTCGAAAAACTCTTCCAGCTCGCACTTGCCGTCCACCCAATACTCGCCCTCGGCGATTTTGCCGTAAAGAACCTCCTCTTCGTCGTGTTCGTCCCAGATTTCGCCGACCAGTTCTTCGAGAATGTCCTCGAGCGTGACGATACCGACCAGCCCGCCGTATTCGTCGGAGACGGCCGCCATGTGTATCTTCTGTTTCTGAAGCTGTTTCAAAAGCGTGGAAATGCGGGTGTATTCGGAAGTGAACACGATGTTTTGAACCACGTGTCCGATTTCCTTTTCGCCCTTTAAGTACGCGCTGTAAAAATCCCGCTCGTGCACCAGGCCGATGACGTTGTCGATGGTATCTTTATAGACGGGCAGGCGCGAATAATTATTTTCGCGGAATATCTGCAGAATTTCCTCCATAGAGCTTTGGCTGTCGATCGCGATCACGTCCACGCGGGGGACGAGGATATCCTCCACCTTCAGATCGTCGAATTCCAGCGCGGAACGCACCAGCTCGGATTCGTCCTCCCTTAAAGTGCCGTCCTCCTCCGCCTCATCGACGAGGGACATCAGCTCGGCGTCCGTCACCGCGTCGTCGGGATTGAGCTTGAATATCTTCGACAGCAGCTTTTTATAGCAGCCGAAGATAAAGCTGACGGGGATCAGAAGCCAATAAAAGAGCTGCATGCCGGGATAGAACAGATAGCAGCACTTTTCGGGATAGATGCTCGCGAGGTATTTGGGCGTAATCTCGCCGAAAATCAATACCGCCACGGTGAGGACGGCCGTCGAAACGGTGGTCGCTTCCGAGGGATTGGCGAGCAGCTTTCCGAACAGAATCGTGCCCAGCGCGGAAGCGGTGAGATTTACGACGTTGTTGCCGATTAAAATGGCCGTGATGAGTTTGTCGTATTTTTCCTCGGCAAAGGCGTAAACCGCTTTGGCATTCTTTTTGCCGAGCGCAACCATGCTTTTCAGCTTGATTTTATTGGCGCAGGAATAAGCCGTTTCCGTGCCCGAAAAGAAGCCCGAGAGCAGTACGAGTATAACGATCGCAATAGATAGAGGGACGATGTCCATAGATCCTCCGAATAAAACCTGGCGGGAGAATCCGCAAATTCCCCTTTATCACCTTTATTATCATACTATATTTACACCGATTTGTCAAGAAGCAAACGTCCCCGCGCCGATTTTTCGCATAAAATAATACTTATTTTACTTTTTTTGCTGCAATCGTTCATTTGCTTTCTCCCCCTTGACTTTTCCGAAGCTTTGCTTTATGATAGAAAGGCGAAAAACTCTGCCGGAAAGGAACAAAATTTTTATTCGCTTCCGACGGAAGCGGCCGCAGAGCTTTCGCACGCTATCCCCCGCAACGTCGGGCAAAAATCCTCCGCGGGGACAGGCTCGCAATTTTTGCTCGCTTTCCGCGAGGACAAAGGCAAATATTTTCCGTATAATAGAACTCAAGAAGGTGAGACAATGGATTGGATAGAAAAACTCAACGAAGCTCTGGACTATATCGAAGCAAATCTCGACGGGGAAATCGACGTCGGCCTCGCCGCAAAAAAGGCGCTTTGTTCTTCCTTTCATTTCCAGCGCATGTTTACGTATATCGCGGGACAGACGCTGGGCGAATATATCCGCAGGCGCAGAATGACGCTCGCCGCGTTCGAGCTGGGCAATTCGGACGTCAAGGTCGTCGATCTGGCGCTGAAATACGGATACGATTCGCCCACGGCGTTCACCCGCGCGTTTCATGCCATCCACGGCGTGACGCCGAAAGCCGCGCGGGAAAAGGGAAACGTTTTATCCGCCTATCCCCGGCTCACCTTTATTTTATCTGTAAAAGGAGAATATGCCATGAACTACAAGATCGAACACAACAAAGGCTTCCGGATCGTCGGCGCCGTCACGAGGGAACACATGACCATGGAAGACTGTATGGAAAAAGTTCCGCAGTTTTGGAAACGGACGCACGAGGCGGGCCTGCTTCCCAAAATCTGGGCGCTGATGGACGGGTCGAAGCCCGAAGGCGTGCTGGGGGTCTCGGCCTGCGACGGCGGAGAGTTTTCCGGCTATTATATCGCGGTGGCGACAAAAGCGCCCTGTCCCGAGGAGCTGGAGGAGTACGACGTCCCCGAAGGCGATTGGGCTGTTTTCGACTGCGTCGGCAAGATGCCCGAAGCGATACAGAACTTGCAAAGGCGAATCATGACGGAGTGGCTTCCCACTTCGGGATACGCGTATGCCCCTGCGCCCGATATCGAGGTATATCTGACGGAAACGAACGGCCCGCAGTCGCGGGCGCAGGTATGGCTCCCGATCGTCAAAAAGTAAAGTCCGTACGACAAAAAGCTCTCCCGACGCGGGAGAGCTTTTACTTCGACAGTCAAAACAGAAAAACGATACCTTCAACGCACCGGCTTCGCCCGGCGTTTCGCTTAAAATTTTGTAAAGAAGCGCCGCCCCTTCAATCCTTCGAAGCCTACGGACGCCCTTTTAACAGCCTTAATCCAGGGAAAACACGCGCCCGACAAGCTTACCCTCCGCCTTAATAGACCTTATAAAACAAAACGAGAAAGACGATCGCAGCGGCAAAGAAAGCAAGCCCCGTGAAAAACAGAAAGGAATAGCCCCTGAGCTTTCCGCCGCCGTGCTTGCGTTCCTTATACTCGGCATAGGTTTCGTCCGATTTATTCATAAATGGAATGAGCATGCGGAAAAGCCTGCCCAGCGAATAGCTCAGCCCGTCGAAAATCCCGCCGTTGCTGACGGCCAAAAGCGCCGTGACCAGCATCAAAATGACGCCGGGAATCGTAAAGGCGTCGCAGAGATTTTTATATTTTTGCAGCAGTTCCGTCTGATGAAAATATCCTTGCGAAAAGAGCACGCCCAGCGTCATGGCGCCGCCGACGGCAAAGGCGATCAGATATTTTACCAGCGTCTTTACGAGCTTTTTATCCACGGCGGTCTCCTCATGCGTTCAGTTCCTTTTTATACCGCTTTTCTTCCGCGTCGTTGCAATAGACGAAATGCCCGGGCGCAATCTCCCGCAGGGAAGGCGTATCGACGGAATAATCGTGCTCGGCGAGCGGGTTATAGGTAATCCTCGTGCGCTTCTTTTCGTAGTGCGGGTCGGGAAGCGGAATCGCGGACAACAGGGAACGGGTATAAGGGTGGAGCGGGTGCGCAAACAATTCGTCCGACGAGGCAAGCTCCACCATTTTTCCGAAATACATGACGCCGATTCTGTCCGAAAAATATTTGACGACGGACAGATCGTGCGCGATAAACAAAATGGTCAGGCCCAACCTCTCGCGCAGCTCGTTGAGCAGATTGATCACCTGCGCCTGAATGGACACGTCGAGCGCCGAAATGGGTTCGTCCGCGATGATCATTTCGGGGTTCATGATGACGGAACGCGCGATACCGATACGCTGGCGCTGTCCGCCCGAAAACTCGTGCGGGTAACGCCCCGCGTGCTCGCGGACCAGCCCGACCAGCTCGAGAATCTCATAAACCTTTTCCTCGATATATTTTTTATCCTTGATGCCGTTGATGACAAGCCCCTCGGATACGATTTCCCGCACCGTCATGCGGGGATTGAGCGAGGCGATCGGGTCCTGAAAAATCATCTGTATCTGCGTGATGAGCTTGGTGTGTTTTGCGATGTGACGGTCGCGCGAATATTCCTTTTTTACGGCCGCAAATTTTTCGGGATCGCCCTTCGCCGCTTCCAGCTTGGGCGCGTATTCCTCGTCCACCCGCTTCACCTGCGCCTCGGCATACTGCCTGTCGGACGTGGTGTGATCCAGCTTCGCCTCACGGATTTTTCTCCGATTTTCCGCGATAATCCCTTGAAGCTCCGCCCTTTTCTCCGCTATCCTTTTATCGTTTTCCGCCGCCCTTGAAGGGTCCGCTTTGCTTTCCGCCCGCAAGGCCCCGACGGCTTTTAGCGTCTCCCGTTTCGCCGCGGCGATCGCGTCGGTATAGGAGCGGGTCCCCGCGCAAATCCTCTGTCCCTTGAAGTAGATATTGCCCGAGGTAATGTCGTAGAGACGGATAATCGAGCGTCCCGTGGTCGTCTTGCCGCAGCCCGACTCGCCCACCAGCCCGAACACTTCGCCCTTTTTGATTTCGAAGCTGACGTCGTCCACCGCCTTCAGCTCCTTTCTTCCCATTTTGAAGTATTGGCAGAGATGCTCCACCCTCAAAAGCACTTCGTTATTGTTCTCCATGCTCGGTACCTCCCAATTTCTTCATGCGTTTGATACGGTCGGTAATCGCCTTGGGCACGGCAACCTTCGGCGCGTCGGGATGCAACAGCCAGGTGGCCGCCCAATGCGTGGGCGACACCTCGAACATCGGCGGCTGCATTTCGAAATCGATTTTCATCGCGTATTTGTTGCGTTCCGCAAAGGCGTCCCCGACGGGCGGATAGATCATGTTTGGCGGCGTGCCGGGGATCGCGTCCAGCTTTTCGTCCGTGTCCAAATCGGGCATGGAGGACAGCAGCGCCCAGGTATAGGGATGGCGCGAATCGTAAAAGATATCGTCCGCCGTACCGTATTCCACAATCTTTCCCGCATACATCACGGCGATTTTGTCGGCCATATTGGCGACGACGCCCAAATCGTGCGTAATGAAAATGACCGAAAGATTTCTTTCCGTCTTGAGCTTGTTGATCAGCTCGAGAATCTGCGACTGAATGGTGACGTCGAGCGCGGTGGTCGGTTCGTCGCAGATGAGAATGTCGGGATTGGCGGCGAGGGCGATCGCGATGACGATACGCTGACGCATGCCGCCCGAAAACTCGAACGGGTACTGATTGTAACGGATACGAGGCTCGGGGATACCGACCTCCTCCATCAGCTTGATCGCCTTTTCCCTGGCGATCCGCTTGGTGACGAGATAGACCACCTGCGACGCCTTTTCCTTGAGAAAATCGATGAGTTCGATGCTCCGACGACGGAAATCCACCGATTCCGCCGCGGCGATTTCCGCCTCGTATTTTTTCGTCAGCCTGTCGAAAAGCGCCGCGATATTGGCCGCCTGTTCGTCGAGCTCGACGACGACCTTGGGCACCACCTTCCAATCCACCGTTTTGCCTTTGGCGAGAAGCGCCTCCCGCTTTTTCGTCTGACGCTCGAAGCGTGCTTCTTCCCTGGGATTGTTTGCCTTATAATAAAAATAGCTGTCTATCGCGTGCCTTAAGCCCGTGCCGAAGGTATAGGCGTCGCTGTCCTTCACCGTCGCCAGACGGTCGATCGACGCTTCCGCCGCCTCGGACATTTCCTTGCACTTTTTATACGCTTCCGCTTTTTCAAAGCCGCCTTTCAGGAAAAATTCCTTCGCCTCCGCCGCCAGGGCGACAAATTTTTTCTTTCCCTCCAGCGCCTTTTCAAACGAATGCCTGACCCCCTTTCTCTCCAGCTCGATAAACTCCGACATGAAATTTTCGTTGAGATAGCTCAACGCCATATCGTTGATTTCCTCTATGCTCCTGCCCGCGGGGTCGAGCTTGGCGTCGGGATTTTTATACATATAAAACCCGATGCGGAAAAAATTCGGCCGCGTTTGGGAAATCACCTCTTTCAGGGTCTCCTTCAATTCGTCCAACGCCGCCACCGTGCTTCCGTAAACCCGGGACGCCGTCTCGGCTCCCTCGGCCTTGTTTTCATTGTTCCCAAAGGAGGCAAGCTTCGCCCGAAGCTGCTTTTTCTCCTCGGCCAGCCGCGCGGCGCTTTTCTCCAGCACGCCGTCGTATTTCGCGGTGAGATAGGGGTCTTTTACCGTCCGAAGCTTTTTGGAAATGCCGCCCAGAACGAGCTTCACGTCCATTTTCTGCTTCTTTTCGACGCGGAACAGAAATTCCTCTATCGCGGCGATCAGCTCCTCCGCCGCCGTATGGGAAGCGTTATAATGATTTTCCAGCGTAATCGCTTCGATGTTGAATTTGTCGAACGTCTCGATAAATTCCTTCACTTTGGCGCTCGTTTCCGCGCTTTCCGTTTCGCCCATGGCCGCGTCGATATTTTCTTTAAGCGCCGCGAGACAGGCGTTGAACTCCACCCTGCCCGCACGGCGGTTGGCCTTATTTTTCAAAAGCATGGCCTCGGTGATCTGCTTTCCGATCTTGACGATCGGATCGAGGCTGGAGAGCGGGTCCTGAAAGATCATGGCAATTTTATCGCCGCGGATCTTGTGCATATCCTCCTCGGACACCTTGAGGAGATCTTTGCCGTCGTAGAGGATCTCGCCGCCCTCCACGATCGAGTTTCCCGCAAGGATTCCCAAAATCGCCTTGGACGTGACGGACTTTCCCGAACCCGATTCGCCCACGATTGCAAGCGTTTCTCCGCGCTGAAGGTCGAAAGAGATCTCGCGGACCGCCTTCACCGTACCGTTGAGGGTGCGAAAAGATATCTTTAATTTTTTAACTTCTAAAATATTATCCATGGCTTTAGTCCTCCACTCCGCGAAGCGAGGGGTTGAAAGCGTCCCTGAGACCGTTGCCGAACAGGTTAAAGCAAATCATCAGAAGGGAAAGCACGATCGCGGGGAAGATCATCAGATGGGGGAAATTCGTCCAGATCTTGCTCGCGTCGGAGAGCAACGTGCCGAGGCTGGTCATCGTGGAGCCGCCCAGATTTACAATCCCGAGGAAGCTTAAGATGCTCTCGCTCAAAATCGTACTGGGAATGACGAGTACGGAAGACGTAATGATCGTGCCCAGCGAATTGGGGAAAATATGCTTCCAGATAATCCGCCTGTCCCTTGCGCCCAACGTCCTGGCCGCCATGACGTATTCCTGATTTTTGAAGCGGTAAAACTGTGTGCGCACGCGGGCGGCCGTACCGATCCATCCCGTGAAGACAAAGGCGAACAGCAGGCTGGGAATAGCGCCCACCTGCGCGGCTAGATGGATCTGAAACAGCGTAGCCACCACGATAAAGGGCACGCCCGAAAGGATATCGGACACGCGCTCGAGGACGAGATCGACGGCGCCGCCGTAATATCCCTCTATCGCGCCGTAGATCGCGCCGATGACAAGGTTGATGAGGGAAACGCAGATCGCCAGCATAAGGCTCAGCTTAATGCCGTTGGCCATACGGAGCGCCAGATCGTAGCCCTGGCTGTCCGTGCCGAAAATATAGTTCGGCTCGAACCCGTTTACATAGCGATAGTAATTGTAATACAGCGCGCGGACTCTGTACTGCGCGGTTTCCGCCGTTCCGCCGCCCATATATCTGAAATACACGGGATTCCCCGCTTCGTCGCGCAGGTAGTTGTCCTCGAGAACCATATCCTCGCCGTAAGGAATGACCGACGCCGTTCCCGTCGCCTCGTTTACGCTTACCGCGTCCCCTCTCGCATTCGCTTTATACCAATAATTTGCAACCGAGATATCGGGGCAATATTCGTTGTTTTCCACAAGCGGGTAGAGGACCCGATTTCCGGTCTCCTCCTGCCAAGCCAATATCTTGGCGTATTCCGACTGTTCAATGTCCACATATAAAAATCCCACTTCGAGATAGGCGTCTATTTTCGCCTTATAGACGGTCCGTCCGTTGACGTCTCTTTCGTCCTTGATTTTGAGGATAGGCTGATAATAGCTTTCCTGTCCCTCTTCGAGTGAAACCGTCTCGCCGTCATAGCCTTCCGCGCCGATACCGATCGCAAGCGCCCTCACCAGCGCCCGTTCGGAAAAATCGCGCGTCGTTCCGCCGTCCGCAATGCCGATCTGGCGAAGCGTGACGTTTCTCGGCCCTTTATTTTTATAATTCACGTCCATAAACGTAGCGTCGTAACCGATCAGAAGGGGCGCGAAAATCGCATAGAGAACGATAAACAGAATAATGATTGCCGCGGCGACGGAGGCCTTGTTCTTTTTGAAACGGAGCCAGGCGTCCTTCATATAGCCGATGGGCTTGGTGTCGAACTTTTTATCGGAAATTTTGTTTTCCGTATTCGCAAACTCAAACTTTTCCTTGGGGATATCTTTTAACGGAGTATTTTTCTCTGCCATACTTATTTTTCCCCCATTCTGATCCTGGGATCGATAAAGCCGTAGCTGATATCGACTACGATGCCCGCCAGAAGGCCGACGAAGGTGTAGAAGATCGTATCCACCATAAATACGTCGTAATCCCTCAGATTAATAGACTTGACGTACAGCTGTCCCACGCCGGAAACGGAGAAAATCTGTTCGATAATCATGGACCCGCCCAAAATGCTGATAAAGCTGGAGATGATCATGGGCAGAATCGGCACCATGGCGTTTTTCAGGGCGTGACGGGTAGTCGCCTGCGCCCTCGTCAGTCCCTTGGTGCGCGCAAGCAGCATGTAATCGGAGGTCAGCGTCTCCGTCAGCTCCGCGCGGGTAAAACGGCACAAGCCCGCGATCTCCGCGAAGGAGAGCGCCAGCACGGGCGGGATCATACTGTAAAACATCTTTCCCGTAAACCACGATCCGCCCGCGTCCGCCAGCGAATATACGTTAAGCGGGAAAATGTTGAGCTTGAAGGAAAAGAAATACTGCACCAAAAACGCATAGACGTAGCTGGGCACGGACACAAAGAGCATAACGACGGTGCTGATCACATGATCCTGCCACCTGTTCTTTTTGACCGCGGCCAAAATCCCGAATCCGATACCGAGGGGAATGGAAAAGACCAGCGAATATAAGTTGACGAGCACCGTAGGCAAAAGCCGTTCCACGAGCACGTCCCAGGCGGGCTTCAGCTGCTCAATATACCAGGAGGTTCCGAAATCCCACGCGGTAAAGATGTTTTTCAAGTAAATTCCGTATTGCACCAGCAGGGGTTTGTTGTATCCCAGCGCGTCCCAGCGCGCCTGAATCACCTCCTGCAAAACTTTATCCTGCGGCAATTCTCTCGGCAGCATTCTTATCAGCATAAAGCAGATCGTCGTAATGACGAACAGCGTAAACAGCATGAGAAGAATCCGTTTCACCACATATTTTGCCATAGCGTTCTCCTTTTTTTCGAGTATTTTTTCATAAGCGGCGGAAGCTTTCCTCCCCATATATAAACGAAAATGACGTAATGGGTAAAAATGTCCCATTACGTATCATCTTTACTCCCGTCTCGTATTTTCCCCTTTCTCCGTCCGTGATCTCACGGAAAATACCGCCCGGAATACCGTAAATAACGGGAAATTTATTCTCCCGTTATTTACCATTTTAATATTCCGTTATCGTATAAAAATTATACGTAGCTTATGCCTTTCTTCACATAGTCCGCCCATTCCGCGTCCGTATAATTATAAGACATCAGGCGCATACCGCCGAAATCATACATGATATTGTAGTTTTCCGTATAATAATTGCACTGATAGGAGAGCAGGAAGCACTGCGTCGTTGCGCACAGAGGGATACGATAGTAGGTGTCGAGGAACGCCTCCTCCAGCTGAGCGGTAATGGAAAGCTTCACTTCATTGGAGGCCGCCGAATATTTGCCCGAACCGATCATACAGTTAGACCACTGCTGCCACGTCATGGTTTCGTCCACGCCGTTTACCTTCAGCGTCAGCGTTTCCGTGGTAGGATCGTAACAGCCGAGTTCGTTGACGTCGTACTGATCGGGATCCATATACACCTGGAAGTTTCTGAAGGGATAGAACGCGGCTCCGCCCCAGGCGCCGTAGCCGATCGCATATTCTCCCGCAGGAACGCCCGAATATCTCTCGTTATTGAGATTGCCGACGGCTTCCAGCGTAACTTTGCCGAAGCCCGAGCCTTCCAAAGCGGCATTGATATACTTATTCATCAAAGCGATCTGCGCATTGTTATCGTCGGTCAAAGCCCCGGAAGCCCAGGCCACTCTGATTTTGATCTCGGCGCCTTTGGTGTAGAGTCCCGCGGCGACAAGCTCGTCGCAGGCCGTCTTCATCAACGCTTTCGCTTCGGTAAGGTTATAACCGTTGATCGACTGATACGCTTCTTTCAAAGTCTTATAGGGCTTGTCGGCTCCGTATTCCACTCCGTAAAGGTTGCAGATCGCCTGCATGGCCTTGTCGGAAGCTCTGTAGGAAGACGTGGGATCGTTATACACGTCGTAGAAATACAGATTGTTCATCAGGGCATATTCCGCTTTGTAGCCGGGCGTAGCGGTAACGTATTCGCTTCTGTTTATTGCGAGACTGAACGCCTTGCGGAAATTTTTGTTGGATAATACGACGCTGTTTTTATTCCCTTTCGAAGCGTCCATGGTCTTCAACGCCTCGAGCCCCGTATTGAAGAATAAGCTCATCGTATAGGTTTCGTCCACCTGATACAGCTGGTCGCTGGATTTATAGGCGGAAAGATCGGTGGCGGAAGGCGTCCACTCGGACAGGCTCCCCTTTAAGAACGCCTGTTTTGCCGAGTTATCGTCCATGACGTCGATCTGAATTTTGGTCGTCTGATACTGCCGAACCTTTTTTCCATCGACTTCGAAATTCGTGTAAGATACCAGCGATCCGTCCGACTGCTTTTCAAACCCGTACCAGTTTTCGTTCTGCACGAAAACCATCTGTTTTTCGGACTGAAGAGAATCGAGTTTATAGACGCCGTAAGACATCGTGGTGTCCTTAGAGGTGCCGTATCTGGTTGTCACCAAGGCGCCCGTGGTATCCTTGTTTGCCTCATAATAGGGCTTATACACCAGCCAGGTGGAGGTGAGCGAAGTCATGAAGTTATTATAGTCGATATACGTCTGCGTAACGTAACGGATCGTATAATCATCTACTTTATAACACCCGACCGTATCGTCGTACTCGTATTTGTCTCCGAACGTGCCCGTATTGTAGAAAAGGAATTCCTTATACAGCTCCTCGTCGATCTGCGTTTTTCCCTCGTCCGTGTAAATACTCATGCCGAACGCTTTCAGGTATTGATCCATGATCGTCAAAACGTCCGTTTTATTCGAGTCGGTCACTTCGATAAATCCGTAGGGATTGGCGGTTCCGGAAAGCTTTTTATACAGCTCGCCATCGACGTAACCGAGGTCCTTCAAATCGCTGAAGCTGTAAGAGCTGATCGTCATTCCCTGATCCGTCAAATTAATATACGTTTTATTCGCCGTAATATCGAAGCTGTAATCGGGGGTATCGCCCTCACCGTAGGCAGGGACGACGGGATCGTAAATGGGCGCTTCGGAATTGTAGTAAGCGAGGCCGCCCGCAACCGCCGATTCGCCTTTGTAATACAAATTGGCGCGGTAGTTTCTCATTTTCGAATCGAGAAGCTGCTTCATCGAATAGATGTAATCGTCCGCCTTGATTTTTTCGCCGTTTTCCCACTGCGCGTTTTGGTTGAGCTTAATTTCAAAAACAAAGCCGGCGTCCGTGGTTTCCGCGGTTTTCCCATCCTGAAGGGTAGCTTTATATTTAGTCAGATCGTTTTGATGCGCTTTGGTGACGTCCTCGACGGAGGTCGCCATTTCGTAAACCCATTGATATACTCCGTTTTTCGAGTCCTTGATGGACATATCGACAAACGGGCTGGACAGATAGGACAAAATCGAACGGTCCGCATTGGTCTCCCAGGTATGGGGATTCCAGTTTGTGCCGAGCGAGACGGTCGAGGTCTTGTAGGTATAGGATTTGTCACCGCTCTTTCCTTTGTCGCCGCAGCTGGCGGCAAGCACGCCCACGGACACCGTCATGCCCACGGCTAAAGCGGCGGACAATAACCTTTTCGTGGTCTTTTTCATAAAAATTACCTCCTGAATGTTTTTGAAGCGATCGCGCGGCGAAGCGAAAAGCCTTTGCGCGATGTTATTTCAAATTTTCATGGATTCTCCGCGGGCTTTTCCGCCCTGCCTTACAAGAAACTACAAAAATTTTTTTGCGTCTTTCGTCGATCGTTTTCAGTTTGTACATTTTCGGGGAATTAAATACTTCTTTCGGCGTCTTTCTCTTTCGGCCGATAAATATTTTCTTTAGCGTAATACTTCTGTATTACGCTAAAACAGGCACGTGCCTGTTTTATTACGACATTCCCGAATTAAAAAAATATCGTTGTCACTGCGAACAACTTAATGAAACTGAGTATGAAATTACTTATGATTATATCAGCGCGTTACCCGTTTGTCAAACGTTTCAAACAAAAAAAGCAATAAAAAATGCAAATCACATCAATCGATTTTTTCGATTTAATGCGTTTGCATAATTTATTTTATTCACTTGGTTACCATAATTTCGGCAAAAAACAGCTCTGTCAGCTTCAAAAAAGATTGTTTTGAAGCTCCATTTCCCACACACTCTCTCAGCGGAAAAACGATTTTTTCAACCTTAAAAT
>ENA-OXEG01000605-OXEG01000605.1-human-gut-metagenome-genome-assembly--contig:-NODE-605-length-20962-cov-7.425695_pt1 | contig 20962 bp, 18 predicted proteins | sample MGYA00249355_ERZ652243 | MGnify/ENA primary metagenome ERZ652243 (study PRJEB26925, sample SAMN05826944) | human gut metagenome | biome: ENVO:2100002; feature: ENVO:00000062; material: ENVO:00002003... | reverse complement strand
AAAGCAACCGCGCCTCGGCGCGAGAATGTGCCAGGGCACATTCTTTTTTGTACAGTTCTGCGGATACCTCTTTTCCTGAAAAAAAAGAATCTACGGTTTGCCTGCTTTGACAAAAGGCGCGCATGTCAGCAGTTATACTGGAGAAAAAAGGTCGCAGGAAAGGACATGCCATGGAATCTCAATATTGGAATGACGAAGTGCAGCAGTCGGCATGGCTGCTGGATTATGACCGAAGATGTATGCTGGACTGTGCGGATACGTTTCAAAATCTTGCTGCGGTTATGGGTGAGATGAACTGGGAGCTGGAGCAGGAAAAAACGCCGGACGATCGGGAAGAGCTGCTTCGGCGCAGACAGGCGATGGAGAGCCGGAAACAATATGCGGCGCATATGCGTCAGATGGCGGGAATGCTGCAGTCGGTAGCGGATACGTCCGTTCAGCTGATCCGGCTGGGCGGTCGGCAGGAAAAGCAGATTGTGCGCGCCCTGGCGGGAGAAGGCATTGTAGTAGAGGATATTTATCTGCTGCGGGGAAAAGAGAACAGGCTGCAGATCACGATATCTGTCCGCCTGACAAAGAACAAAAGCATGACGGTAGAGGAAATTGCCGGGTATTTGTCGGTGCTGATGGATATCCGGCTGGTGCCGCAGAAGAGGAATCCATATTTTGTCGGAGAAGAATCCGTGAGTCTGTATTTTGAGGAAGAGCCGATTTTCAGCTGTTTGACAGCGGCGGCATGCGCGACGGAAGAAACGGAGAGCGTCTCCGGGGACAGCTATTCTTTTCTGGAAACGGACGACAGCGTTGCCATGATTTTGTCGGATGGAGTTGGTTCCGGGGAGAGCGCGGCGCGGGACAGCGGCAGGATTGTAGACTTGACGGAGCGGATATTGGATGCGGGGCTTGGACCGGATATGGCGATGCTTTTTTTAAATGGGATGGCAGGCGCGGAGGGGGACGAAAACCGGATGGCGACGCTTGATCTGTGCCGGATTGATCTTTACCGGGGGGAGTGCGAGACAGTGAAAGCTGGCGGGGCAGCAGGGTTTATCAAGCGCAGCGACCGTGTGGAGAAAATTCAGAGCAGACAGCTGCCGCTCGGCATGTCGGCGTCAGAGGACATCAGTGAAAAAAAGTGGCAGTTAAACAGCGGCGATCTGGTCATTTTGGTTTCGGATGGTGTAGTGCAGAACTGGCCGTGCGGGGACGGGGAATATCTGTTGGAGCAGAAAATCGCTTCGTTGAACGTCAGCTCACCGGTCGACCTGGCAAACCTGATTTTGCGTTATGCAATCCGCCAGTGCGGCGGCAAAATCCGAGATGATATGACGGTTTTAGTTACGGGAATCTGGAAAAACGAAGAACGGGAGATAGAGGATATAGAATAAGAAGTTTCGCTGGACAAACATCTGAGGTATAATGTAGGGGCAGAAAGGAAAAGCAAGGGCTGCCGAAGGCAGCAATTGGTTTTCGTGTGCCCCTAACGAGAGTGCAAAGAGTGCCCAGCGCGGGCACTCGAGTTTATCAGCACAAAGGAAAAAAGGAGACTGCAGGATGGATCTGACGGAAAAAATTCTTTTCTATATGAAGCGGTATCATATGATCCCGGAAAATAAAAATATCGTAGTCGGACTTTCCGGGGGAGCAGATTCCGTCTGCCTGCTGTATGTGTTGGTTGCGCTGCGCAAGAAGCTGGGACTGCAGCTGTGCGCGGTACATGTTCATCATGGCCTGCGTGGGATAGAGGCCGATGCGGATGAGGCGTATGTGCGCGATATTTGCCGGGCGTGGGATGTACCGTTAAAGGCAATACGGATTGAGGCGGCGGCGCTGGCGAAACAGTGGGGAATCGGCTGCGAAGAAGCCGGACGCCGGGCACGCTATGAAATTTTTGAAGAGTGCTTACAGGAGATGGGCGATTGTCACGGTGCAATTGCGGTGGCGCATCATCGGGACGACTGCGCGGAGACGCTTTTGTTTCACATGTTCCGCGGCACTGGTCTGGACGGAATGGCAGGGATTCGCCCGGTGCGAAAGACGGAACGGGAAAGCATGATTATCCGTCCGCTTTTGGAAACTGGAAAGACAGAAATAGAAAGCTTTCTCCAGGAAAAAGGGATTTCCTGGCGGATAGATTCTACGAACACCGGAGAAGATTATACAAGGAACCGAATCAGGAATCGGGTTCTGCCGTATGCGGAAAAGGAAATTTGCAGCGGAGCCGGAGCACATCTGGCGAAAGAGGCACAGCTCCTGGCGGAGACGGCGGATTTTGTGCGCAGCTGCACCCGACAGGCGCTGGAACGTTGCAGGGTGGAAGCAGGTGCTTTGAAAACGAATGTGTGCGGCGGAGATAGAGTAGAGCATGTGGGGCGAAAAAAAGTAACTGCGGAGCATACGAAATACGATAAACAGACTATAATAAAATTAAATATCGAACTTCTGCAACAGGAAGATATTTTCCTGCAGAAGCAGTGCGTGCGGGAATGTCTGCTGGAGATCGGCACGGGACGTGACCTGACGGCAGCGCATATCGAAGCGGTGTGGCATCTTGTAGGGACGGACTGCCAGAGCGGTAGGAAGCTGCGGATTCCAGCTTGTCAGCTCGAGGTGGAGCGGCAGTTTAGGCTGCTGGTATTTCGCAGGTTGGAGCGGCAGCAGGACGCATTGCCGGAGCAGCAGGACGCATCGTCGGAGCTGCGGTTTGACCGAGGCAGGCAGGTTGGGCTTCAGACCGCAGAGCTTCCGCTCCCAGCGCATTCTAGCGAGCTGCATGTTCCGGGGATGGGTGTGGTGTCAGTGCGATACCTGCAGCGGGACGAGCCGACAGCAGGTGAAAAAAATACCGCAGCAGGCGAAAAAAATACTGCGGCAGGCGAGGAAAGCGGCGCTGCTGTTAGTGCTTTTTTAAAAAATATCCCTCAAAAAAAGTATACGAAATGGTTGGATTATGATAAAATAATACAATCTGTCGTATTTCGAACGCGCAGGAGCGGAGATTATCTGACAATCGATGATAATTTTTCAAAAAAAAGCTTAAAGAAATATATGATCGAAGAAAAAATTCCTGCAAATGAGCGGAACAGTATGATGGTGCTGGCAGACGGGAATCACATTATCTGGGTACCGGGCGGAAGAATCAGCACATACTATCGGGTAACGGAGCAGACGAGGGTGATTTTGGAAGTTACCTGTATGGAGAAGCAAGAATAGAACAGAAAAACCAAGGAGGATTTGGGCATGGCAGAAAGAGTTGAAGTGATGTTGTCGGAAGAAGAGGTAGACAGAAGGATTCAGGAGATTGGTGAGCAGATCAGTAAAGATTATGCCGGAAAACAGGTTCATCTGGTATGCGTATTAAAGGGCGGCAGCTTTTTCTTATGTGAATTGGCAAAGCGGATTACCGTTCCGGTATCCCTGGATTTCATGTCGGTATCCAGCTACGGCGGCGATACCAAATCAAGCGGAGTCATTAAGATCGTAAAGGACCTGGATGAGCCTCTGCGCGACAAGGATGTTATTGTTGTGGAGGATATCGTGGATTCCGGACGTACCCTGAGCTATCTGCTGGATATGTTAAAGGCACGCGGACCGAAGTCCATGGCACTTTGCACGCTTCTGGATAAGCCGGATCGCCGTGTGATCGATGTAAAGGTAGATTATACCGGATTCCAGATTCCGGACGAATTTGTGGTAGGCTATGGTCTGGATTACGACCAGCGTTACCGCAACCTTCCGTACATCGGAGTGGTAAAATTTGATTGATGCAGGCTTTTAGCCGAAGGAGGATGCAGTGAACAAAAACGGCAGAGGAATGAATCTCGTCATTTCCCTTTTGCTTATTGTGCTCCTGGTTTTCTGGTTTTCGGGAATACTGCGCAGCATGGAGGATACCTGTACACAGGCGGAATTCAATCAGATGCTGGATGCCGGAGAAATATCGGGAGCTGTAGTAGTGCAGAACCGGGAAGTGCCGACCGGTTCCGTGGAGGTACATCTTACCTCGGGAGATGAAAAGGTGCTGGTGGTATCGGATGTCAATCCGGTGCTGGAGGAGCTGGAAACGGCAGGAGTCAAGACGATCGTGAGGGATGTGCCCGGCGATAATATATTTTTAACGTCCATCCTGCCTGCGCTGATCACTGTGGGCGGTGTGCTTCTGATCTTCATGATGATGAATGCACAGAATGCCCAGATGAATGGCGGCAATAAGATGATGAATTTCGGCAAAAGCCGTGCGCGGCTGAGCCTGGCAGGCGACAGCAAGGTTACATTAAAGGATGTTGCCGGACTGAAGGAAGAGAAGGAAGACCTGCAGGAGATCGTTGATTTTTTAAGAGATCCGGGCAAGTTTACAAAGGTCGGGGCGAGAATCCCCAAGGGTGTTTTGTTGGAGGGACCTCCCGGAACCGGTAAAACCCTTCTGGCAAAGGCGATTGCGGGCGAAGCAAACGTTCCGTTTTTCTCCATTTCCGGTTCTGATTTCGTGGAAATGTTCGTCGGTGTCGGTGCTTCCCGTGTTCGGGATTTGTTCGAAGAAGCGAAAAAAAATGCACCATGTATCGTGCTCATTGATGAAATAGACGCGGTGGCGAGACGACGTGGAACCGGTATGGGCGGCGGTCATGATGAAAGAGAGCAGACGCTGAATCAGATGTTGGTAGAGATGGACGGTTTCGCTGCAAATGCAGGAATCATCGTAATGGCAGCGACAAACCGCGTAGATATCCTGGATCCGGCGATCCTGCGTCCCGGTCGATTTGATCGAAAGATCGCAGTCGGACTGCCGGATGTTGGAGGAAGAGAGGCGATCCTGCAGGTTCACGCGAAAAATAAACCCTTGGGTGATAACGTGGATTTAAAACAGATCGCTCAGACAACGGCAGGATTTACCGGAGCCGATCTGGAAAATCTGTTAAACGAGGCGGCAATTGTAGCAGCAAAGGATAACCGGTGCTTTATCAGTCAGGAGGATATCAAGACTGCTTTTGTAAAAGTAGGAATCGGAACAGAACGAAAGAGCCGTATTATTTCTGATAAAGAGCGTAAGATCACAGCGTATCACGAATCCGGACATGCGATTTTGTTCCATGTGCTGCCGGATGTCGGACCGGTTTATTCGGTGTCGATCATTCCGACCGGCGCAGGTGCAGCAGGTTATACGATGCCGCTGCCGGAGCGTGACGATATGTTTATGACAAAGGGTCGCATGCTGCAGGAGATTATGGTATCCCTGGGCGGAAGAATCGCGGAAGAAATTATTTTTGATGATATTACCACCGGCGCATCCAGTGATATTAAAAAGGCGACACAGATTGCGAAAAAGATGGTAACACGGTACGGAATGTCTGAAAACGTAGGTGTGATCTGCTATGATGATGACGATGATGAAGTGTTCATCGGACGGGATCTGGCGCATGCAAAGGCCCACAGCGAGCTGGTGAGCGGGGAGATCGACAGAGAAATCCACCGGATTATCGACGAGTGTTATGCAAAGGCAAAGGCATTGATTCTGGAAAACAGTGATGTGCTGCATAAGAGTGCACAGCTGCTTCTGAAAAAAGAAAAGATCAGCCGCGCAGAATTTGAAGCGCTGTTTGAAAAGCAACCGGAAGATTTCTTCGCGTAAATGGTAAATAGTCACAAAAACAAAAACGAAAATTTGTGATATTTGTGAAAACGGAGAATATACAAAAAGGGGCGGGTCTGCTATTATACTCTTTGTAACCCCCCCAATACATTATATATTTTTGCTATACCCCATAAGAAGAAATACCTTCTCTGAAAAGGACAGCTTAACGGCTGTCCTTTTATCATGCGGCAGAATATCCTTATGCTGCGATATAGCGCTAGAGCAGGATTTTGGCTTGCCATTCCGAAAACGGTAGTATAAAATGGGTCTGTAAAGGATAGGTAAAGAAAATCATGGAATTTAATCGTTTTTTCAGTGATCAGAAATATATGAATGAAATGCGCCCTGTTTTCAGTAAAAGGGCGCTTTATAGTGATGCGACAGAAAATTATGTGACACCGCCGGAGCCTGCACCCTACAGCAGGGTAAAGATCGCATTCCGCACCAAGCGCAGCAATGTCGATCGCGTTTTTTTAGTCTGTAAAGGGCAGAAAAATCTGATGTTTAAGGCATCATCAGACGCGCAGTTTGATTATTATGAAGTAAAGCTACAGCTGGATAATGAAAAGATCAGCTGGTATTTTGAAATTCAGGCAGGTGCGATCACCTGCTATTACGATTTTCGTGGTGTGGTAAAACGGCCGGATGAGCACTACAATTTCGTCCTGATTCCTGGCTTTGATACGCCGGACTGGGCGAAGGGTGCCGTGATGTATCAGATTTATGTGGATCGCTTCTGCAACGGGGATCCGACAAATGATGTCCTGACAAATGAATATCATTATATCGGCGCAAAATCACAGCATGTAGAGGACTGGTACCGGTATCCGTCCTCAATGGATGTGCGTGATTTTTATGGCGGAGATTTACAGGGCGTGTTGGATAAAATGGATTACCTGGAGCAGCTCGGCGTGGAGGTAATTTATTTCAATCCGCTGTTCGTTTCGCCTTCCAACCATAAATATGACAGCCAGGATTATGACCATGTGGATCCGCACTGCGGAAAGATCGTAAAGGATGGCGGACGGCTTCTGGAGGACTGGGAAACAGATAATACCCACGCAGACCGTTATATCCTCAGAACCACAGACAGCGAAAATCTGGAAGCAAGTGACAGATTACTGATCCGGGTCATTGAGGAAGCCCATAAACGTGGAATACGGGTAATCCTGGACGGTGTATTCAATCATTGCGGTTCCTTCAATAAGTGGCTTGATCGGGAGCGGATTTATGAAAACAAGCCCGGCTATGAGAAGGGCGCGTATATTTCAGAAGACAGTCCGTATCATGATTACTTCAGTTTCCATGACAATAACCGGTTCCCATATAATCCGACCTATGATGGATGGTGGGGCCACGATACACTTCCCAAGCTGAATTATGAGGGATCCAGACAGCTTGAGGACTATATTTTGCAGGTCGCGAGAAAATGGGTATCTGCGCCCTTTCATGCAGATGGCTGGAGACTGGACGTTGCAGCAGACCTTGGACATTCCCCGGAGTATAACCACCGGTTCTGGGCAAAATTCCGGGATACGGTCAAGGAGGCCAATCCCCATGCATTGATTGTTGCGGAGCATTACGGAGATCCGTCTTCCTGGCTGCAGGGGGATCAGTGGGATACGGTTATGAACTATGACGCATTTATGGAGCCGGTCAGCTGGTTTTTAACAGGCATGGAGAAGCACAGCGATGATTATCGGCAGGATCTTCTGGGAAACGCGGACAGCTTTGTGGGCGCAATGGCATATCACGGAGCAAATATGGCGATGCCGTCCTGGTTGACTGCCATGAATGAGCTCTCCAACCATGACCATTCCAGATTTTTGACCAGAACAAACCGTCGTGTCGGCAGAACGAACAGTCTCGGCGCTGAGGCAGCAAATCATGATGTAAAAAAAGCAGTGCTTCTGGAGGCTGTTGTCATGCAGATGACATGGCCTGGCGCGCCTACGGTTTATTATGGCGACGAAGCGGGCGTCTGTGGCTTTACCGATCCGGATAACCGCCGTACCTATCCGTGGGGCAGGGAAGATAAAGAACTGATCAACTTTCATCGGGAGATCATCCGGATTCATCGTCAGAATAAGGAATTTAAGACAGGCTCCTTAAAATGTCTGACCCTGGACTATAATTTCCTGGCATATGGGCGATTTACAAAAAATAATCATTCGGTTGTTTTGATCAATAATAATGAAAATGAGATTACAAAAGAGCTTTCTGTCTGGGAGTTGGGGATCCCGCGGGACTGCATGCTGCAGCGGCTGATCCTGACCGGGGAAAGGGGCTATGACATCAATCCGATGGAGATAGAAGTTTCAGCAGGACGAATTACGGTGACGATGCCGAAGACATCCTCCATGATTTTGCAGTATCGGACAGAAGAGGAAGAAAAACCGGTGAAGCCCAAAAACCGGCGCAGCTTCTGGGAGTTTGGCTAAAAAAGGAATATTATGTTAAAACAGTATTTAGAAAAGACGGCGCAAGACGCCAGATGATCATGCTGGTGTAAGGATAGGCACCCGGAATGAAATATCAGTTAGAAAATGCTATATAAAAAAAGCCCGATGATTCGCGGTTGCCCGAAAGAAAACTTTCAGGCGAAGCTGCGAACCGACGGGCTTTTTGCGTGCGTACATGGAATGTGGATACCGGTGTGTACGTGTATGTAACGTCGATCAGTCGATAATATTGTCCTCATCCAACGCGACCCACTCGTCGTGCAGACGGTTGCGGATGTCTTTTAAACGTTTGGAGGTATAGAACGTGAAGATAATATTTTCAATTCCAGCGAAGATCAGCGAAATGCCCATGACCTGAACGAACAGGCTGCCGCCCTTTGCAGGGTTGAAGGTCAGGAAAATACCAAACAGCAAATAGACAATGGCAGAGAATAAAAGCAGTCCCCAGCCGGAGAGCTGATAGTGGCGGGCATCCATCGCGGTCTGGATTTTAAATACACTCTCTACGATTTCATAGATACCGACAAGCACCCAGGTAATGGAAAGTATAGCACCGGGATGGGTCAGAAACAAAATACCAAACAGCAGGGCGAAAAGTCCGAGTGCAAGATCGAACTGGAAGCCGATGTGGTAGCTGACGTTAAAGAAGTAGCCGACTATTTTGCTGACGCCGAAAACAACCATCAAAACACCGAGCAGGGTGCAGATAACGTTCATGGAAGTATTGGGCCAGATCAGCAGCACCGTGCCGAAAATGCCAAGCAGCAGGGAGCTGACCAGTGCGAACCATTTGGCACATTTGAAAGCATGCGTGGTTTCATCAACAATATGATTGGAATATCTCATGGTAAAAGTCCTCGATTCCTGCATATTTGCGGATGCGGACACTGTTTTCCGTTCCGTATAAGCTCAGTATAGAACGGCAGCAGGAAAAAAACACCGGTCAGATTTGGAAAAGTGAGGAAAAAATGAGCTGCCAGGCAGAAGAAAGCATGGAAGCATACAGCTTCGGAAACATCACAGAGGAATTGGAAGCGTTTGGTGCTTTACAAATACAGCAAAAAGAGGTTATCATAGTAGGTAATAGGGGAAATAGGTATTTCGCGAATGGCACGGGTGAACTGAGAATGGAGAACACATGATCAAACTGGTGGCGACAGATATTGATGGAACATTGCTTCAGAGTGGAGAAAGGGAAGTACCGGAAGCAGTTTTTGTTCAGATTGACAGACTTTTGAAAAAAGGAATATTATTTGCGGCAGCGAGCGGCAGACAGTACAGCAATCTGAAAAATCTGTTTGCTCCGAAGGCGGAAGAGATGACGTTTCTGTGCGAAAACGGTGCGATTCTTTATCGAAAGGATCAGATTTTAAAGAAACGGCCGATGCCGCGCAGCCGAGCAGAAGCGCTTGCAAAGCAGATTCTTGCCAATGACGATATGGAAGTTCTGATTTCCGGAGCCAATACCAGTTATCTGATGCCAAAGCATGAAGATTATATTTATCATATTCAGTATTTTTTGGGAAATCGTGTAGAAATTGTTCACAGCCTGGACGAAATTAAAGAGGACATGATAAAGGTATCAGCTTATTGCAGAAGCGGCGCGGCAAAATATGACAAGCCGTTCGGTGATCCGTGGAGGGGAGAGTTCTCAGCGGCGGTTGCAGGGGAAAAATGGCTGGATTTTATGCTGTCGGACAAAGGAACAGGGATGCGGGATCTTTGCGGTGTGCTGGGGATTTCTCCGGAAGATGTGATCGCGATTGGGGATAACTATAACGATCTGCCGATGCTGGCAGAGGTCGGGCATCCGTGGATTATGAAAAATTCGGCACTCGATCAGGCGGGCTTTGGGCAAAGCCATGAATTTTTACGGGCGGAAAGTGTAGAAGAAATTTTGAAAAAGCTTTGAAAGGAAAGGTAACAGGATATGATGGTTTCAACGAGAGGACGATATGCGCTGCGCGTGATGATCGATCTGGCAGAGCATAATAATGGAAAATTTATTCCGCTGAAGGATATCGCGGAGCGGCAGGAAATTTCAGAAAAATATCTGGAAAGCATCGTGAAATCCTTAACGAAGGCAGACGTGCTGGAGGGTCTGCGCGGCAAAGGCGGAGGCTACCGGCTGACCAGACCGGCGGAGGAATACAATGTATATGAGATCCTGAAGCTCACGGAGGGCAGTATGGCTCCGGTGTCCTGTTTAGAGGACGCTGCAAGGGAATGTGAGCGAAGAGGAATGTGTGCGACGCTTCCGGTCTGGGAGGGGCTGGAAAAGGTTGTTCGGGAATATTTGTCGGGTATCACCATTCAGGAGCTGACCAAGCAATGGCAGCCCGGAGATAATTATGTAATTTGAATGACAAAACTGCTTTATTTTGCAAATATTTCACGGTTTGTACGTAGTAAGTAAAGGCAAAATGTGGTATACTATAAAACTGTAAAAAAGCGCTGTTTTATGAAAAAGAGCAAGTGCCGACAAAAGAACGGCATAGATTCGTGTATCGGCACAGGAAGGCCGGAATATGACGAAGGACGAGCGCAAAGAGCAGAAGCGCAAAGAAGCTTTCCGGAAATGGGCACGGCAGCATGCAAAGCTGCGCAGGAATCTGAGAAAGCATGGTGGGGACATTCTGCAGTCCGGCAACTTTAAAAGCACCAATAGCTTTATCCAGCACGGAAGCGTGTCCGTGCACAGCCATTCGATCCGCGTGGCGGAATGCAGCTTAAAGCTGGAAAAATTTCTTGAAAAACTTGGCATCCACTGTCACGAACGGGATTTGGTCCGGGGGGCGCTGCTCCACGACTACTTCCTCTATGACTGGCATGACAAGTATTCCCACGAAAAGCTGCACGGCTTTCACCATCCGCATGTTGCGCTGGAAAATGCGAGCCGGGAGTATCAGCTGACACCACGGGAACGGGATATTATCCGGAAGCATATGTGGCCGCTGACCCTGTTCCACATCCCGCGCTGTCGGGAAGCATGGGTCGTGACGACTGCGGATAAATACTGCTCCTTGAAGGAGACGCTTCTGGAGCGCAAGGGGCGTAATAAGAACAGAAAGAAATCAGAAAACGATGACGCAGAGGACACTGGCTGAGAGTCTGGCGGCTTATGCAGACAGCGATTACTATCCCTTTCATATGCCGGGACATAAACGGCGGCTTACAGAGACGCTGCCGGATTTTCCGGAGGCGCTGCAAAGGGCGGCGAGACTGGACATTACAGAGATCGACGGTTTTGACAATCTGCACGATCCCGAAGGAATTTTGAAAGACGCGGAGGAAAAGGCGGCGGCACTGTATGGTGCGGACAGCTGTTACTACAGTGTCAACGGAAGCACGGCAGGGCTTCTGACCGCAATTTCAGCAGCAGTGCCGGAGGGTGGAAAGCTGATTCTGGCGCGCAACTGCCACAAGGCGGTTTACCACAGCATTTATCTGCGGCGGCTGACGCCGGTTTATCTGTATCCGGATATCGTGCCGGGGACATCCCTGGCAGGCACGCTGACAAAGGAACAGATCGAAGCTGCGCTGATTCAGAATCCGGACGCATCTGCAGTGCTTTTGACCTCTCCGACCTATGACGGAATCACGGCAGACATTGCGTCGATTGCAGAGACCATTCACCGGTTCGGGAAGACTTTAATCGTAGATGCCGCCCACGGAGCACATTTCGGATTTCATCCGGGATTTCCCAAAAGTCCGGTCGCACTGGGGGCAGATCTGACGATCGTAAGCCTTCATAAGACGATGCCGTGCCTGACACAGACCGCACTCCTGTTGCAAAAAGGCAGCCGGGTCAGTACGGAACGGCTCCGGCTGTTTGAAGGAATTTATCAGACGAGCTCGCCCTCCTATCTGATGATGGCGGCGATGGATTCCTGTATGGACATGGTGAAAAAACATGGCGCAGGACTGTGGGACAGCTTTTTTACGGAAAGAGAACGTTTTCTGGAACGCTGCAGCAGTCTGAAACGGCTGCAGGTTTTGACGGACGGCACGAAATGGAGCCGGAAAATGACGTCAGAAACCGGTTTTTTGATGGATTCCGGCAAAATTTTATCAGAAACTTCAAAAACATGTTTGACCGGAAAGCGTTTTTACGATATTCTTTTAAAGCAATATCATTTGCAGATGGAAATGGCGGCCGGAAATTATGTGACCGCGATTATGACCTGTTGTGATACAGCAGACGGTTGGCAGCGTCTGTGGGACGCCCTGAAAGAGATCGATGATTTCTGTGTCGCCGCGGACGAGCCGGTACAGGAAAACCGTAAGCTGCTTGCGTATCCGGTTTTAAAACAGCAGATCAGTCTGACGGATGCGCTGGATGCGCCAAAAGCGCAGGTGCCGCTTACAGAAGCGGCAGGACAGACAGCTGGTGCGTTTATCAATCTGTATCCGCCCGGAATTCCAATTGTGGCGCCCGGGGAACAGATCACGCAGGAAGCTGTCGATGTGATTACGCGTTACAGGCAAATGAATCTCCCGGTTCAGGGAGTCGATCATGATGCCATAACAATACTCAAATTATGCTAAAAGGAGATTTACAATGAGAAGAACCAAAATTATCTGCACAATTGGTCCGTCGTCTCAGGATGAAGACATGCTTCGTAAGATCATTCTGGCCGGCATGAACGTGGCGAGATTCAACTTTTCCCACGGCGACTATGAAGAGCATGGACTGAAGCTTGAAAGAACCAGAAAGATCAGCCGTGAGCTGAACCTTCCTGTTGCAGTACTGCTTGATACAAGAGGTCCTGAAATCCGTCTGCGCGACTTTGCAGAAGGCAAAGTAGAATTAAAGGCAGGCCAGAAGTTCACTCTGACCACCGAAGAGATCATGGGTACCGCAGAGCGCGCAACCATTACCTATAAGAACCTGCCTCAGGATGTTAAGCCTGGCGATTCCATCCTGCTGGATGACGGTCTGATCGGTCTGAAGGTTGAAGAAGTGCAGGGCGACACAGAAATCGTCTGCACCGTTATGAACGACGGCCCGATCTCCAACCACAAGGGCGTTAACGTTCCCGGCGTAAAATTAAACCTGCCCTTCATCGATGAGAAGGATCACGCAGATATCGTTTACGCTTGCGAAAAGGGCTTCGATTTCATCGCAGCTTCCTTCGTAAGAAGCAAAGAAGACGTACTGCAGATCCGTGAGATCTTAAAGGAGCACAACTCCAAGATCCAGATCATCTCCAAGATCGAGAGCCTGCAGGGTATTCAGAACCTGGAAGAGATCATCGAAGTTTCCGACGGTATCATGGTAGCCCGTGGCGATATGGGTGTTGAGATCCCGATGGAAGAGGTTCCGATCATCCAGAAGAGAATCATCAAGCTGACAACTGCAGCTGGTAAGAACGTTATCACTGCTACACAGATGCTGGATTCCATGATGAAGCATCCCCGTCCGACCCGTGCAGAGGCAACCGACGTTGCAAACGCTATCTACGATGGCACAACCGGTATCATGCTTTCCGGTGAGACAGCAAACGGCGATTACCCGCTGGAAGCTGTTCAGACCATGGTTCGTATCGCAGAGCGCGCAGAAAAGGATATCGACTATGTAGGCCGTCTGCAGAAGACTGGTGCAAGACTTCCTCAGGAGCAGGATACAACCACTTCTATCTGCCACGCAACCTGCACCGTTGCTACTGACCTGAATGCAGCAGCAATCATCCCGGTATCCATGTCTGGCTTTACTTCCGGCATGGTAGCACGTTTCAAACCTAACTGCCCGATCATCGCATGCACAACCAGCCGTCTGGTATGGCGTCAGATGAACCTGCAGTGGGGCGTAACTCCTCTGCTGATCGCAGAAGAGAACACTGCAGAGGATCTGTTCCGTGAAGCAGTTAAGGCTGCAGAGAACGCAGGTCTGATCAAGAAGGGCGACAAGGTTGTCCTGACTGCAGGTATGCCTCTGGGTATCCCCGGCAGAACTAACATGCTGCGTGTTGTAGAGGTTTAATAGACAATAACATACTGCCGCACTGAAGAGGTTCAGCGCGGCAGTTCTGTTTTTACAGGAAGAAAAATTTCGGAGGAGGGGTTTTCTTTCTGTAAAAGCAGGACTGCTGCAGCTTACAGGTCCAAAGGTACAGACAAGACAGATGCAAAAATACGATACAGGGGGTATGGGTATGCAGAAAGCGAAGAAGTACGTCATGGCACTGGATCAGGGAACAACGAGTTCCCGTTGTATTTTGTTTGACAGGAGCGGAAAGGTATGCTCTGTTGCGCAGAAAGAGTTTGCACAGTATTATCCCCAGCCGGGCTGGGTAGAGCACAATCCGATGGAAATCTGGTCGTCCCAGCTTTCCGTAGCGGTCGAGGCGATGGGACAGATCGGCGCGGAGGCGGACGATATTGCGGCAATTGGCATTACGAATCAGCGTGAGACGACGATCTGTTTTTCGAAAAAGACCGGAAAACCGGTTTATCCGGCGATTGTATGGCAGTGCAGGCGGACAGCGGATAAGATCGACGCGCTCAAAAAGGACGGTTTTGACAAAGTGATCCGGGAACGGACGGGACTGATTCCGGACGCTTATTTTTCCGCAACGAAAATCTGCTGGATTCTGGAGCACGTGGAGGGCGCGCGCCAGATGGCAGAGGACGGAGAGCTTTTGTTCGGCACTGTGGACACCTGGCTGATGTGGAACCTGACCAAGGGACAGGTGTTTGCGACGGATTATACCAACGCATCCCGGACGATGCTGTTTGATATCCACAAACGGCAGTGGGATCCGGAAATTCTGGATTATTTTCAGATTCCGAAAAGCATGCTTCCGGAGGTTCTGCCGTCGAGCGGGATGTTTGGCGTGACGGAGGAATCCGTGATCGGCGGGGAAATTCCGATTGCAGGAGCTGCGGGTGACCAGCAGGCGGCGCTGTTCGGACAGTGCTGTTTTGATGCGGGCGAAGCCAAAAATACATATGGAACCGGCTGCTTCCTTTTGATGAATACGGGCGAAAAGCCGATTGAATCCCAAAACGGACTGCTGACGACGATCGCAGCGAGCGGCAAAGACGAGGTACGTTATGCGCTGGAAGGAAGCGTTTTCGTGGCAGGCGCTGCGCTGCAGTGGCTGAGGGATGAGATGCGGATGTTAAAGAGTGCGCCGCAGTCGGAGGAATATGCGTCGGCAGTGGAGGATACCCAGGGCGTATATGTTGTGCCTGCATTCACCGGATTAGGTGCGCCTTACTGGAATCCGTATGCGCGCGGGATTGTGACCGGGCTGACGAGAGGAACTTCGAAGGAGCATTTTATCCGCGCCGTTTTGGAATCGCTTGCCTATCAGGCGGAGGAAGTCATCGAAGCGATGGAAAAGGACTCTGGAATCGAGCTGAGGGCCCTGCGTGTGGACGGCGGTGCGAGCGCTAACAACTTTTTGATGCAGTTTCAGGCGGATATGCTGCAGAAGCATGTGCTGCGCCCGGAATGTATCGAGACGACCGCACTGGGAGCCGCTTATCTGGCGGGGCTTGCGGCCGGCTTCTGGAAAGATAAGGACGATATCCGAAGCAACTGGGCACTGGAGCGTACCTTTGCACCGGTAATGGAGCCCAAAGACCGCGACAGACGTTTAAAGGGCTGGAAAAAGGCAGTCCGTGCGGCGCTGTATTTCGCCAATGACGAGGAAGAGTAAAAGAAGTAAGCTGTTATGGGAAAAATCTATTATATTATGGGAAAAAGCGCCTCCGGAAAAGATACGATTTACCGGAGATTGATGGAAGATAAAACGTTTGCGTTTCACACGCTGGTGCCGTATACGACAAGACCGATGCGGAGTACGGAAGTAAACGGCAGAGATTATTTTTTTACAGACGAAGCAGGGCTGTCCCGGCTGCAGGAAGCGGGCAGGGTAATCGAGCTGCGTTCGTATCAGACAGTGCATGGAATCTGGAATTATTTTACGGTAGACGACGGGCAGGTGGATCTGGCAAACGATAGTTATCTGTTGGTGGGGACGCTGGAATCCTACCGGAAAGTCCAGGCTTACTACGGTTTGGAACAGGTAATTCCGATTTATGTGGAGGTCGAGGACGGACTGAGACTGTCCCGTGCCGTTGAACGGGAACGGGCGCAGAGGGAGCCGAAGTATGCAGAGCTGTGCCGACGGTTCCTGGCGGATGAAGCGGATTTTTCCGAAGAAAAGCTTTCCGAAGCGGGAATTGTGAAAAGATTCCAAAACGACGATCTGGAACGCTGTCTGCAGGAGATTTTCAGGGAAATTACGAAATTGGAAGGAGATGAGTGACATGGCGGGATTTCAGGATATTATCGGGCAGGAACAGATCTGCGAGCATCTGCAAACTGCGCTGAAGCTTCAGAAAGTATCGCATGCCTATATTATCAACGGAGAACGCAATTCCGGCAAAAAATTTATCGCGCGGATTTTCGCCATGGCGCTGCAGTGTACCGGAGAGGGGGAAAAGCCCTGTCAGGTTTGCCGTTCGTGCAGACAGGCACTTTCGGAAAACCATCCGGATATTATCCGGATTACGCATGAAAAACCGAACAGCATCGGTGTAGAGGATATCCGCGCGCAGGTCAATAACGATATGGGAATCAAGCCCTATCAGGGACCTTATAAGGTTTATTTGATTGAAGAGGCGGAAAAAATGACGGTTCAGGCACAGAACGCGCTGTTAAAGACGCTGGAGGAGCCGCCGGAATACGGCGTGATTATTCTGATGACGTCGAGTCTCGAAGCGCTGCTTCCGACGATCCAGAGCCGGTGCGTGCTGTTGAATATGCGTCCGGTACGTGATGAGCTGGTGCAGAAATACCTGATGGAGCAGCTGCAGGTGCCGGATTACCGGGCGAAGCTGTGTACGGCGTTTGCGCGCGGGAATATCGGACAGGCAAAGCTGCTTGCATCGAGCGAGGACTTTGACCGGGTGCGGGAAGAGGCGGTGACGCTGCTCAAATATATTAACGAGATGGAAATCACGGAGCTGGCAGCAGCAGTCCGTAAGATTACGGAGTATCAGCTCGACATGACGGATTATCTGGATATCATTTCCGTCTGGTACCGCGATGTACTGATGTTCAAGGCGATGAATGACGCAAATCACTTGATTTTCCGGGAAGAAATACAGTATATTAAAAGGGTGGCTGACAGAAGCTCCTATGAAGGATTGGAAAAAATTCTGGACGCCCTTGAAAAGGCAAAGGCGAGACTGCGTGCAAATGTCAGCTTCGAACTGACGATGGAGCTTTTGTTTTTGACGATTCAGGAGAATACCTGAACATGGAGGTAGATAGATTAGATGGTAAAGGTAATTGGCGTAAGATTTCGGACAGCGGGCAAGATCTACTATTTTGATCCGCTGAACTTTCAGGTAAAAAGAGGCGACCATGTCATTGTAGAGACTGCGAGAGGGGTAGAGTACGGTACGGTAGTCGGTTCCCCCAGGGAAGTTGAGGACGACAAGGTTGTACAGCCCTTAAAGCCAGTGCTGCGCGTGGCGACAGAGCGCGACGACGAGCAGGAAGCCGGAAATAAGGCAAAAGAAAAAGAAGCGTTTAAGATCTGTCAGGAAAAAATCCGCAAGCACGGTCTGGAAATGAAGCTGATCGATGCGGAATATACCTTTGACAACAATAAGGTTCTGTTCTATTTTACGGCGGACGGACGTGTGGATTTCCGCGAGCTGGTAAAAGACCTTGCAGGCGTTTTTAAAACGAGAATCGAGCTGCGCCAGATCGGCGTGCGCGACGAGACGAAGATTTTGGGCGGAATCGGCATCTGCGGCAGAGTGCTTTGCTGTCACAGCCATCTGTCCGAGTTTATTCCGGTTTCCATCAAGATGGCGAAGGAGCAGAACCTTTCCCTGAATCCGGGCAAAATTTCCGGCGTGTGCGGAAGACTGATGTGCTGTCTGAAGCATGAGGAGGAAACCTATGAGGAATTGAACCGCCGTCTGCCCAATACCGGCGATTATGTGACAACGGACGACGGCTTAAAGGGCGAGGTTTCTTCTGTCAACGTCCTGCGCCAGCTGGTCAAGGTGCTGGTTGAGGTCAACGACGAAAAGGAACTGCGCGAATATAAGGTAGAGCAGCTGAAATTCCGCCGCAGACAGCATGGACGCGGACGCAAAAATGGTGAGGGCGACGAGAAAGAGATGAAAGAACTCGAAAAGCTCGAACGCCAGGAGAAGAAGGAAGGAAAATCAAAGCTGGATGACTGACCGGACAAATTTGTTAAAATCAGGCGAACGGATTGACGATCTGCAGAGAAACGGGCTGAAAATCATTCAGGACCCGGGGAGATTCTGCTTCGGAATGGACGCGGTGCTCCTTTCGGGTTTCGCTTCTGCAGGCATCCGGCAGGGTATGCGTGTGCTGGATCTGGGAACCGGGACGGGGATTATTCCGCTGCTGCTGTCCGCAAAGACGCAGGCGGAGTCCCTGTGCGGTCTGGAGATTCAGGCGGACAGTGCGGATATGGCGAGGCGCAGCGTTGCCATGAACCATCTGGAGGATCGGATTTCTGTCATACAGGGAGATATCAAAGAAGCAGATAAGCTTTTTGCGGCTGCTTCTTTTGACGTTGTAACGTCCAATCCGCCATATATGATCGGGCAGCATGGTCTGACCAATCCCGAAGCGCCGAAGGCGATTGCGAGACATGAGGTTTTATGTACCTTTGAGGATATCGCAGCGCAGACGGCGCGGCTGCTTGCGCCGGGCGGAAGCTTTTATCTGGTGCATCGCCCGTTTCGGCTGGCAGAGCTGATCGTCACCCTGTCGAAATATAAGCTCGAGCCTAAAAGGATGCAGCTGGTGTATCCGTATGCCGACCGCGAGCCGAACATGGTGCTGCTGCAGGCGGTGCGCGGCGGGAAACCGCGGATGACGGTGGAAAAGCCGCTGGTGATCTATAAAGAGCCAGGTGTGTATACAGAGGAGATCTATGGGATTTATGGGTATTAAGGGTATTAAGGGAGACCGCCCGGAGGGTGCAGCGGACGGACAGTTTTGTACCAGGCGCAAGTGCCGTCGATTGCGCTGCGGTGTTCTGGCAGCAGTGCTTGCGGCAGGGCTTTGCCTGAGCGGATGCCAGGGAAAAAATGTGGAAACGATGGCGGCATTTGCGGAAAAGGAAGGAGCAGAGGACGGCACTGGAGCCGCAGACAGCGTAGACGGCGAGTTCGGGATGTCGAACGAGTCTGGGGCTGAAACCATTGTGGACGGCGACACAGCTGCAAATCCCGGCGCGAGTACAGGCAGTGTAGAGGATGCAGCCATCGTTAAAGAGCTGAATCGCGTCAAGGTAAAGGGCATTTATGTCAGTGGTCCGATGGCGGGCACGGCGGGAATGGACAATCTGATTGCGCTGGTCGATCGTACAGAGTTAAACGCGCTCGTCATCGACGTCAAAAATGACGACGGGTATCTGACCTGTGAGCTGGATGTGCCGCTGGCAGAGCAGATCGGCTCTGAGAAGCACTATATCAAAGACCTTCCGGCGCTCGTACAGACCTGCAAAGAAAAGAACATTTATTTGATTGCGCGCGTTGTTGCGTTTAAAGATCCGATTCTGGCGGAAAAAATGCCGGAGTGGAGCTTACATAACAGTGATGGAAGCATTTTCCGGGATAAAAGCGGGCTGGCATGGGTCAATCCTTACCGCAAAGAAGTCTGGGAATATCTGGCATCTGTCGGGGAAGCGGCGATAAAAGCCGGATTTGATGAAGTACAGTATGATTATGTACGTTTTTCGACAGACAGCCGGATGAAGCAGGTAGATTTTGGCGACAGTACGAAGGGAAGAACGAAAACCGAGGCGATCAGCGGATTTACGCTGTATGCCTCGGAGAGAATCCACGCGGCAGGCGGACGGATTTCTGCAGATGTTTATGGTGTTGTGATCGACAGTGAAGAGGATCAGCAGATCGTAGGACAGAACTATGTGGAAATGTCTAGGTCACTGGATGCGATCAGCCCGATGATTTATCCGTCGCATTATGGACCGTATAATTATCAGATTCCGGTTCCGGATGCACAGCCATACGACACGGTGCTCGCAGCGATGCAGGCATCCAAAATGGTGCTGGCCGGGCTTGATCCGAAGACCGGGAAGAAGCCGGTTTCGGCGGATGTGAGTGGGAATGATGCGGTGGGCGCAGCGATTACGGGCGGGGAAGCGGTCAGCGGCAACAATGCGGCGGACGCGGCAGCAGACAGCCAGAGCACGTCCTGCACAACCGCAGTTAGCGGTAACGACGCTGTACAGGATGCAGAGGACGCGCAAGCCGCAAAAGACGCGCAAGCCGCAAAAGACGCGGCTGCGAAAACCCCTGCTCTCAGCAAAGAAGAGATCGCCCAGCTGGACCCTACGACCGGCGTGCAGGCGACGGTTCGTCCATGGCTGCAGGATTTTACCGCGACATGGGTAAAGGGGCATATTTCCTATGGCCCGGAGGAAATCCGCGCGCAGATTCAGGCGGTCTACGATGCCGGATATGAGGAGTGGATTCTCTGGAATGCAGCCAACCGCTACACGGAGGGCGGACTGCTGACACAGGAGGAAGAGGTACAATGACGGGAATTTTATATTTGTGTGCGACACCGATCGGCAATCTGGGAGATATGACGCCCCGCGTGGTGGAAACGCTGCGCAGCGTGGATCTGATTGCGGCGGAAGATACGCGAAACAGCCTGAAGCTGATGACGCATTTTGAAATTCATACTCCTATGACAAGTTATCACGAATATAATAAAGTGGAAAAAGCATATACGCTGATTGCAAAGCTACAGGAGGGACAGAATATTGCGCTGATTACGGATGCTGTCTCTTATACACATCTCCGAGCCCACGAGACGGAGCTACATCTC
>ENA-OXEG01000567-OXEG01000567.1-human-gut-metagenome-genome-assembly--contig:-NODE-567-length-21728-cov-5.701241_pt1 | contig 21728 bp, 16 predicted proteins | sample MGYA00249355_ERZ652243 | MGnify/ENA primary metagenome ERZ652243 (study PRJEB26925, sample SAMN05826944) | human gut metagenome | biome: ENVO:2100002; feature: ENVO:00000062; material: ENVO:00002003... | reverse complement strand
AGATGTAGCTCCGTCTCGTGGGCTCGGAGATGTGTATAAGAGACAGGATAGAGGCGGCAGGAAGCGGGGAAGCGTTCCATCCGGCATCTGCCTGCAGTGGAACGATAAAAAGAAACAGACATGCCAGGATTCCCGCCAGACGGGCTTTGAAGTTTTTCATGATACACTCCGTTCTGCAGACGACTTGAAAAAGCGTCAGCGGATAAAAAACTGTTGTCAGGAATTGAAAATAGGCTGACAGAAAAAGATCTATCAGCCTGTTTATTGTACTACAGATTTGAAAAAAAACCAACTCAGTCTTTTAAGAAAATCTCGATGACCGGGACGAGGGTATGGGGCTTTACGTTGGGAACATAGAAGACCAGATCCTTTGCAGCCTCCGGGGCGTCTGTTAAGAAGAAGCAGTCCGTGCCGTCGGTGAAGCGGACTTCGCTGCCGTCATGCAAAAACTGTGCGTATTCCACCTTGCCGCCAAGACCGGGAACGCGCAGATAGCCGAACGGATAAGCGAACAGATGCAGATAGAGACGTTTGCCGTCTTCACTCTGGGTCAGGCGGCAATCTCTGGGTTCTTTAAATTCTGGTTCTGCCATCGTGCAGCCATAAATCGAGCGGCTGTTGTATTTCATCCAGTCAGCGAATACCTTCAGAGCTTCTTCCGCGCGGTAATCCAGATAGCCTCTGGAGGTGGGGCCGACGTTCATCAGCAGGTTGCCGCCGCGGGAAACGGTGTTGACGAGCAGGCGAATGAGCATTTCGGGAGATTTCCAGGTCTGTTCGTCTCTGAAATATCCCCAGGAGCCGGAAAAGGTGTGGCAGGCTTCCCAGGTAACGAGCTCGCCGGTTTTTTTGTCGCGTACCCACTGGTCGGGCTCGTACTGTTCGGGTGTCCAGAGATCCTGATCAATTTCTGTGCGGTTGTCGATGATGATATGGGGCTGCAGGGCGCGTGCAGTTGCGATCAGCTTTTCTGCCTCCCAGTCGTCCTTACCTTTGCCTTTCTGCCATGCTTTATCGCCGGTTCCGTTGTTCTGGGAATAAGAGAAGTCAAACCAAAGGATGTCAATCTTACCGTAGTTGGTTAAAAGCTCGGTCACCTGATCTCGCATGTACTGCGAATATTTTTTTATGTCGCGGCCTTTGCTCTGCTCATAAGCGTCCGGATCATCTCTGCGGGGATGTAAGGGATCAATCGGGAATTCCGGATGATGCCAGTCGATCAGGGAGTAATAAAAACCGATATGGAGCCCTTCTGCACGGAACGCATCCACATATTCGCGGATCAGGTCTTTGCCGCAGAGGGTGTTGGTGGACTTGTAATCGGTATATTTGCTGTCAAAAAGGCAGAAGCCCTCGTGATGTTTTGTTGTCATGACGACATATTTCATGCCTGCCGCTTTTGCCTGTCTTGCCCATTCCTTCGGGTCGTACAGATCCGGGTTAAAGTGTTTAAAATAGAGATCGTAGTGATCTTCCGGGATTTCTTCGTAATTTTTGACCCATTCGTGACGCGCGGGCATGGCGTATAAGCCGAAATGAATGAACATGCCGAAGCGATCATGGGTAAACCATGCGGTATCGCCGGGGGTAGGAAGTGTTTTGTAGCTGCTCATGGCAGAATCCTCCGTTTCAAAAAGTGTTGTAAAGTACGAATCCTTATGGCATTATTGTAAGAAAAACCGGGCAATAGGAACATGGCAAAAGGATGTAAAAATATGGAATATCCACGCAGCTCGGACAGAAGATAAAAAGATAGAGAAGGACTGAAAAACTTGCAGATCACACAGAATCAAAATGCGATCCGGATATGGAAAAATCTGGAGCTGAATATTATATATGCAGGACATGCCATTGTCGGGCAGGACTGGAAGGAACCGAAGGTATGTTCTCCGTTTTCCCGCATTTATTACATCGTTGACGGGGAGGGCATCCTGACCGTAAACGGTCAGAGAATTGTCCTGAAAAAGGGGAGCGTCTGGCTGGTTCCGGCAGGCATGACCTTTGGATATTTCTGTGAGTCCTCAATGGAACAGCTTTTTTTTCATATGAATGTACTTTGCAGCGATGGAACAGATTTATTGTATGGGGTCCGGCAGCTGTATGAGCGAAAAGAACAGACAGGGGAAATTGAGAGGGTCAAGGGACTGTATCAGAGTGAAACCATGACGGATGCGATCCGGCTGCAGGGAATGCTTTGGGAAACCCTTGCGGGATTTTTGGAGCAGGCAAAGTTGGATGGGGAGGAGTTAAAAGAACACTCCCCGTTAATCGGACAGATGTTTGAGCTCGCGCAGAATCCGGTCAGTGTAGCGACACATGTGCGGACGCTGGCACAACAGCTCCATGTTTCGGAAAGCACACTCACACGCCGGTTCCGTGCAGAAACCGGGATTTCTCCGGGTGAATATCTGGAACGGCTTGTCGCAGGGCAGGCCTGCAGAATGCTCCTGTCCGAGGATTACAGCATCGCAGAGATCGCGGAGATCCTGCATTTTTCCGATCAGTTTTATTTCTGTAAATTCTTCAAACGTCATATGAATCTGACACCGAGCGCTTATCGGAGGCAGATGCGGAAAGGATAAAAATACCGGGCTTCCAATGCGTTCAAAACATTAGAAGCCCGGTATTTTATGATCGTAGGTTCTGTTCTTTTTTAAGGTTTTTCTGCGCGGTAGAGAGCATCAGTTTGATACGGTTCAACTGGTTTACTTCGCTGGCACCGGGGTCATAGTCGATGGCAACGACGTTGGACTGCGGGTAGCGGCGGCGAAGCTCTTTGATGACACCCTTGCCGACAACATGGTTAGGCAGACAGCCAAAGGGCTGGGTGCAAACGATATTATTGACACCCTCGTGGATCAGCTCGACCATTTCGCCGGTTAAAAACCATCCTTCACCGGTCTGGTTGCCGATGGATACGATGGGCTCCGCGTAGGACACCAGATCATAAATAGAAGATGGCGGCGTGAAGTTTTTACTCTTTTTGAGCGCATCGGTTGCCGCACCGCGGATTTTTTCGACTGCCCAGATCCCCATCTTAGCGATTTTGGCGGTCGATTTTTTCGTGCCGAGATGCTCCGCCTTGTAAATCTGGTTGTAGAAGCAGTACAGCATGAAATCGAGCAGATCAGGTACAACGGCTTCAGCGCCTTCCGATTCCAGCAGTTCTACCAGATGGTTGTTTGCTGCCGGGGCAAATTTAACCAGGATCTCGCCGACAATGCCGACACGGGGCTTTTTCTCATCTGTGATCGGGATACGGTCAAAGTCTTCAACTATTTCACGGCACATTTTGCGGAAGGTGAAGTAGTTCGGAAGCTTTTTCGTGGACAGGAAATTCTGGCACTTTTTTATCCACTTCTGATGAACCGCGTTGACGGAGCCGGGCTCTTTTTCGTAGGGGCGCATATGATAAACACAGCGCATGAAAATATCGCCGAAGATTGCACCGAAGGCCGCACGGGTCAGAAGGTTTGCATCCAGTTTAAATCCGGGGTTTGTCTCAATGCCGCCCATGTTGATGGAAACGACCGGAATGTATTCCATACCGGCTTTTTCCAATGCACGGCGGATGAAACCGATGTAGTTGGTTGCACGGCAGCCGCCGCCGGTTTGGGTGATAACAACCGCAACCTTGTGCAGGTCATATTTACCGGAAAGCAGGGCGTCCATGATCTGGCCGACAACACACAGGGACGGATAGCAGGCGTCGTTGTTGACGTATTTTAAGCCGATGTCAACGGAATGACGATTATCATTATCTAATACTTCGAAATTATAGCCGCAGGACCGGAAAGCGGGTTCCAGCAGATCGAAATGGATCGGGGACATCTGCGGACAGAGGATCGTGTAGTCTTTGCGCATTTCTTCTGTAAAGATGACGCGGTTTAAGTTGGTCGGCATGATCTTGCGTTCCTGATGCTTCTTTTCGCGGACACGAATTGCAGAAAGCAGGGAGCGGACACGGATTCTTGCCGCACCGAGGTTGTTGACTTCGTCGATCTTTAAACAGGTATAAATCTTGCCGGAGCCGGAGAGAATGTCGTTGACCTGATCGGTGGTGACAGCGTCCAGACCGCAGCCAAAGGAGTTGAGCTGGATCAGATCCAGATCGTCCCTTGTCCGGACATAGGCTGCCGCCGCATACAGGCGGGAGTGATACATCCACTGGTCGGAAACGATCAGCGGACGGTCCGGGTGACCGAGGTGAGAAACGGAATCCTCCGTCAGGACAGCCAGCCCGTAGGAAGTAATCAGTTCCGGGATACCGTGGTTGATTTCAGGATCGACATGGTAGGGACGGCCTGCCAGCACAATGCCGCGTTTGTGGTTTGCCTCCATCCACGCCAGGACCTCTTCGCCTTTTTTGCGCATATCGTCCCGGGCAGCTGTCATTTCATCCCAGCCTGCACGGGCTGCGGCAGTGACCTCTGCTGCAGGAATGTCAGAAAACTCCTTGATCAGCGCCTCGGTAGCGACTTCAAGGGAAGAAAACGCCATGAAAGGATTTCTAAATTTCACTTCCCCGCGGCCAATTTCCTCCACATTGTTCTTGATATTTTCCGAATAGGATGTAACGATCGGGCAGTTGTAGTGGTTGTTGGCATCCGGGGTCTCATTTCTTTCATAGAACAGCGCCGGGTAGAAGATGAACGGAACGCCCTGTTTGATCAGCCAGGTCACATGACCGTGGGCAAGCTTTGCCGGGTAACATTCGGATTCGCTGGGAATGGATTCGATGCCCAGTGAATAAATGTTGTGGTTGGAAGCGGGGGACAGGATGACCTGATAGCCCAGTTTTGTAAAAAATGTAAACCAGAACGGATAGTTTTCATACATATTTAAAACGCGCGGGATGCCGACCGGTCCTCTGGGCGCCTGGTCAGCGGTCAGAGGTTCGTAGGAAAACAGCCGTTTTAATTTGTAGTCGAATAAGTTCGGTACCTGATTCGGGTTTTTCTGCTTGCCAAGGCCACGCTCGCAGCGGTTGCCGGAGATATACTGACGGCCGCCGGAGAAACGGTTGATTGTCAGACGACAGTTGTTGGTGCAGCCTTTACATTTTGCCATGCTGGTATCGAATTCCAGGGAATTGATCGCGTCAATCGAAAGCATGGAGGTCTGATAGCCATCCGTGTAATGCTCGCGAGCTATTAAAGCTGCGCCGAATGCGCCCATGATGCCGGCGATGTCTGGACGGATCGCCTCACAGCCTGCGATCTTTTCGAAGCTGCGCAGTACGGCATCGTTATAGAAGGTACCGCCCTGAACGACGATCTGACTGCCCAGCTCGGAAGCATCGGACACCTTGATGACTTTAAATAACGCGTTTTTGATAACGGAATAAGCCAGTCCGGCTGAAATATCGGAAACGGAAGCGCCTTCCTTCTGCGCCTGTTTTACCTTGGAGTTCATAAATACGGTACAGCGCGTACCCAGATCGATGGGGTGTTCTGCAAACAGCGCAGCCTTGGCGAAGTCCTGAACGCTGTAGTTTAAGGATTTTGCAAACGTCTCGATAAAGGAGCCGCAGCCGGAGGAACATGCCTCGTTTAACTGTACGCTGTCTACGGTCTGATTTTTGATCTTGATACATTTCATATCCTGACCGCCGATATCGAGGATACAGTCTACCTTCGGATCAAAGAAAGCAGCAGCGTAATAATGCGCAACCGTCTCAACCTCACCGTCATCCAGCAAGAATGCGGCTTTCATCAGGGCTTCACCGTAGCCGGTAGAACAGGAACGGACGATTTTGGCACCGGCGGGCAGCTTTTTATAGATATCCTGGATCGCACCGATGGCGGTCTTTAACGGACTGCCGTTGTTGTTGGAATAAAAAGAGTACAGCAAAGAGCCGTCCTCTCCGACGAGGGCCGCTTTTGTCGTTGTGGAACCTGCATCGATACCCAGATAGCAGTTACCGGTATAGGTTTCGAGCGGCGCGGTTTTGACGCAGTGGCTGTCATGACGTTTACAGAAGGCGTCATATTCTTCCTGGGAGGCAAACAACGGCTCCATACGTTCTACTTCAAATTCCATCTTGATGCCGGAGGAAAGCTTGTTGACCATTTCCTCCATCGTGTAAAAGACGTCCTCCTTTGCATTTAAGGCGGAACCGATGGCGGCGAAAAGGTGGGAATTGACCGTGTCGATGATGTGTTCGTCATCCAGGTTCAGCGTGCGGATGAAGGCTTTTTTCAGTTCGGATAAAAAGTGCAGCGGACCGCCGAGAAATGCGACATGTCCGCGGATGGGCTTACCGCAGGCAAGGCCGCTGATGGTCTGATTGACAACTGCCTGGAAAATGGAAGCAGAAAGGTCTTCTTTGGTCGCGCCGTCATTGATTAACGGCTGGATATCAGATTTTGCAAATACGCCGCAGCGCGCCGCAATGGTATAAAGGGAGCGGTAGCTTTTTGCATATTCATTCAGGCCGGCAGCATCTGTCTGCAGCAGGGAAGCCATCTGGTCGATGAAGGAACCGGTACCGCCGGCGCAGATGCCGTTCATACGCTGCTCAACATTTCCGTTTTCGAAATAAATAATCTTGGCGTCCTCTCCGCCAAGTTCGATGGCAACATCTGTTTTGGGTGCCAGCTCCTGCAGGGACGTTGATACAGCGATAACCTCCTGCACAAAAGGAACCTGCAGATAGTTTGCAAGGGTCAGCCCGCCGGAGCCGGTGATCATCGGATGCAGGGTGATATTGCCGAGTTTTGTATAGGCATCTTTCAGAAGGTCAGAAAGAGTCTCCTGAATGTTGGCAAAATGCCGTTTATAATCGGAGAACAGAATCTGGTGATTTTCGTCCAGAATGGCGATTTTAACTGTGGTGGAACCGATGTCGATTCCGAGGGTATATTGCATTTGATTCATAAGCGATTGTCACTTTCTTCCTATTAAATGTGTGATAGTTCTTCTATTTTGAGTCTGAATCATTATACGACAGGATTTTTCAGGTTTCAATCGGTGATTTGCTAAAAATTTGCTAAAATTTGTATAAAGTGGGAAATTTTTGATTTCTTAAAGAATTATAAAAACGATAAAATAAAAAGGCACAGCGTTGCCTTTTTTTTGTTGGAATGATATCATAAACACAGTCTTTCATAAATTTTTATGGAAAACCCGAAACGGCGGCGCGCAAAAATGCGTCTGCTATTATAGAAGGAAAGGAACATTATCCTATGAATCAACATAATGGACTGAGACGGAAGCTGGAAAAATATGCCATTCCGAATCTTACGCTTTATCTGATTATCTGTTACGGAATCGGTTATCTGATGCAGTATCTGGTGCCCGCAGGGTATCAGTATCTGATGCTTGACCCGTTCCTCGTGTTAAAAGGGCAGGTCTGGAGACTGGTTACCTGGATCCTGATTCCGCCGGATAGCTCGAATATTTTCTTTGTGCTGATCACGCTGTATCTGTATTATTCGCTGGGCGGTCTGTTGGAGCGCATCTGGGGAACATACAAATATAATGTATATCTGTTCTCCGGTCTGTTGTTTACGATCCTCGGCGCCTTCGTCCTGTGCGGTTACAGCGTGCTGATGGGTGCGCAGCCGACGATGTATACAGGATTGTACCTGTTAAACAACGGCAGTGCAGTATATTTTGGACAGTTTTCCACCTATTATATCAACATGTCCATTTTCCTGGCATGTGCGGCCAGCATCCCGGACGTGCAGGTGCTGCTGATGTTTATTTTTCCGATCAAGGTCAAATGGCTCGGTATCGTTTACGGCATCATTTTGCTGGTAAACTGCATTCAGGGTGGTATCGCAACCTGGATTGTGGTGATTTTCTCACTGTTGAACTTCCTGGTATTTTTCCTGCGCTCGAAAGGAAAGATGCATCTGTCGGTGGGGCAGATCAAGCGGCAGCAGGAATTTCATCAGAAGATGCGGTCGGCAGGGCAGACGAAAGGGATTACGCGGCACAAATGCGCGATCTGCGGCAGAACGGAGCTGGACGGAGACGATCTGGAATTCCGTTTCTGCTCCAAGTGTAACGGCAACTACGAATATTGTCAGTATCATCTGTTTACGCACGAGCATGTAAAGTAAGGCGTGCAGGCTTTGCAGCGAAACGGCGGTATCCGCTGGCGCTGTCCGGGCAGGCATGAGAAATTATAAAATTTGTGAGGAAAATTATGAGGGAAGAACAAATTTTTGCAAAAACGCTGGAAGAGCTTTCAGCGCTTGCAAAGGAGCAGGGAAATATGCTTTCGGAGGAACAGGTTACAGAGGCCTTTGACAAGGCAAAGCTGAATCTGGGAGAGCCGCAGCTGGAGATGATTTTTGCCTATCTCAAAAATAAAAAGATCGGCATCGGGCAGCCTGCAGATCCCTTTGACTATATGACACAGGAAGAAATCGACTATCTGGAAGAATATTTAAAGGCAGTGCAGGCTGGTGCGGACGTGACGGATGGTGTGAAAGAAGCGGTCCTTTTATCCGCTATGGCGGGCGATGCGGACGCAAAGCACCGGATGATCGAAATCTTTCTGCCGCAGGTGGCGGAGATCGCAAAGCTCTACGCCGGACAGGGCGTTTTTCTGGAAGACCTGATCGGAGAAGGCAATGTGGCGCTGACGATGGCGGCAGAGATGCTGGACTGTGCACAGAATGCCAAAGAAGCTGAGGGCACGATCGCCAGCATGATCATGGAGGCGATGGAAAATTATATTTCTGAAAATGCTTCCGAAAAAAAGACGGGCGAAATGCTTGCTGAAAATGCCAATGATATTCTGGAAAAAGCGGAGGAACTGTCAAAGGAGCTCGGCCGCAAGGTGACGGTGGAAGAGCTGTCCGAAGAAACCGGAATTTCGGAAGAAAAAATTCGGGACGCAGCCAGAATCACCGCAGATCATATTGAATTTCTGGAACCGGAGGGCTGACGCATGGATATGCCGCAAAATCAGGATTTTAAGTATGTCCTGCAGGATTTTGGAAATATTTATATCGGTGCCCGTTATTCCTATGAGGAAATGTTAAAAAGTGAGGAGATTCCTTATAAATGGAAAGCGATCATCCGACATTATCTGTTGAAGGAGACTTCGCCGGAGACGACGATGGAAAATCATATCTTTTTTATGAAAGAGGATGATTTTTCTTATGAGACGTTTCAGGAGCTGAAGGCATCGTTTAAGATGAGCGTATGGATAGAGGCGGACGGGAAAAGGCATAAGCATGGGCATTACGAAAGCCGGGAATACAAAATTTCCGAAATCGTACAGAGTGAAGAGCTTCACAGAAAGATGGACACGATTATCGTGGAAGAGCTTCATCTGACCAAGCTTGCGCTGATGATGTTTTCCGTGTGAGACAAATATCTGATACAGGAGAGGGAGAGAAAATGAGAATAGAAGATCTGGCAGCTTATGAGATCATCAGCCGACAGAAGATCCATGATTTAAGATCGGAAGGATATCTGCTGCGCCACAAAAAGAGCGGTGCGCGGATCGCACTGCTATCCAATGAGGATGAAAACAAAGTATTTTACATCGGATTTAAGACGCCTCCGGCGGACAGCACAGGTGTTGCGCATATTCTGGAGCATTCCGTTCTGGAAGGCTCGAAGGAATTTCCGGTCAAAGACCCTTTTATTGAACTTGTAAAGGGATCTATGAATACGTTTTTAAATGCCATGACCTATCCGGACAAGACGATGTATCCGGTTGCAAGCTGCAACGACAAGGATTTTGCAAACCTGATGCATGTTTATATGGATGCAGTATTTTATCCGGATATTTATAAGCAGCCCAACATCTTTTATCAGGAGGGCTGGCATTATGAGATGGAAAACGCATCCGATGAACTGAAATTAAACGGCGTCGTATATAATGAGATGAAGGGTGCGTTCTCTTCTCCGGACGACGTTCTGGATCGGGAGATCGTGCGGAATCTGTTCCCTGATACGGTTTATGCGAACGAATCCGGCGGCGACCCGGATGTGATTCCGAACCTGACCTATGAACAGTTCCTGGATTTCCATCGTAAATATTATCATCCGGCCAACAGCTATATCTATCTGTATGGCAACATGGATATGGTCGAGCGCCTCAACTGGATGGATGAGCATTATCTGTCCCATTTTGAGAAAATTGACGTGGAGGCAAACATCAGTCTGCAGGAGCCTTTTGCTGCACCCAGGGAAGCTGTAAAGCCCTACTCGATCACCGAGAGCGAGCCGCTGGAGCACAATACCTACCTGACCTGCAGTATGACTGCCGGGGACGTTTTAAACCGGGAAGAATACATTGCCTTTCAGATTCTGGACTACGCGCTTTGTTCCTCCCAGGGCGCGCCCTTAAAGCAGGCACTTTTGGATGCAGGCATCGGCGAAGATATCTACAGTGATTATGACAACGGGACGAGACAGCCGTATTTCTCCATCGTCGCTAAAAATGCGGATGCTTCCCGGAAAGAAGAATTTTTAAGGATCATCGACGAGACACTGGAAAAGCTTGTTGCAGAGGGACTGGATCAAAAGCGTTTGCAGGCCGGCCTGAATTATTACGAATTTAAGTATCGGGAAGCGGATTATGGTATTTTCCCTGCAGGATTGATGTATGGTCTGCAGGTAATGGACAGCTGGCTTTACGATGAAACCAGGCCGTTTATTCATATTGAAGCGGGCGATACTTACCGCAGCCTGAGAGAAAAGGTGGAGACCGGATATTTTGAACAGCTGATTGAAAAGCATCTGCTGCACAATCCGCACAGAAGCGTGCTGCTGCTCGTACCCGAAAGAGGGCTGACCGATAAAAAGGATCAGGAGCTGGCAGATCGCCTGCAGGCTTACAAGGAAACGCTGACTGCAGAAGAAATCGAAAAAATTGTGGAAAAGACAGCTGCGCTGAAAGCGTTTCAGGAAGAGCCCGACCGTCCGGAGGATCTGGCGAAGATTCCACTGCTGGAAAGAAGCGATATTCGTCGGGAGATCGAGCCGATCATTCTGGAAGAACGTGAAATCGAAGACACAAAACTGATTTACCATAAAATCGAAACCAACGGCGTCAGTTATTTTCGCCTGCTGTTCGATATCAGTGAGGTTCCGGCAGAGCTGTTTGCCTATGTCGGCATTTTGAAGGCGGCGATCGGCCTGGTGGATACGCAGAATTATTCCTATCAGGAGCTGTTTACGCAGACAGACCTTTTGACCGGAGGAATCGTGCCGGTTACGAATATTTATCCGAATATCACAAACCCGTCCGAACGCAAAATTACGTTTGAAATCAAAGGAAAAGCATTCCATGCGCATTTAAAGGACGCGATGGAGCTGACAGCAGAGATGCTGGTACGTTCCAATTATACGGATACGAAGCGCCTGTACGAGATTCTGACAGAGTTGAAATCGAGACTGCAGTCCTCCATGATTTCCGCAGGACATACGATTGCGGCGGGCAGGGCAATGTCCTATACGTCCGAGACGGCAGCAATTCAGGAAATTTTAAGCGGCATGGACTTTTATCGGCTGGTGGATGGGCTCTGCACAAACTGGGACGAAGAAAAAGAGAAGCTTCCGGAGATTTTGAAACGGCTGAGCGAGTGTATGTTCCGTCCGGAAAACCTGATGTTTGATTTTACCGCAGAAGAGGAAGAACAGGAAAAGCTGTTTGAAGCAGAAGCCAAAGCGCTGAAAAAAGATTTGTTTACCTGCCCGGTGGACAGAGAGCCGGTGCATGCTGCGGTTTCGAAGAAAAATGAGGGCTTTTTATCAGCTTCTCAGGTACAGTATGTGTGCCGCGCCGGAAATTATAAAAAGAACGGGTTAGAATATACCGGAGTGCTGCGGATGCTGCGCGGTATTTTAAATACGGATTATCTCTGGAACACAGTCCGCGTCAAGGGCGGCGCTTACGGCTGCATGTGCAGCTTCGGAAAGAGCGGAGATGCCTATATCGCTTCTTACCGCGATCCGAATCTTGGCAAGACGATCGAAGCCTATGAGGGAATCGTGGAGTATGTAGCGCATTTCGCAGGGGATGAGCGCTCGATGACTCAAGCGGTCATCGGTACGGTCAGTGAAATGGATGCACCGATGAACCCGGCTGCAAAGGCGCTGCGCGCGCTGAGCATTTATCTGACCGGACAGACCGCAGAGCAGCTGCAGAAGGAGCGGGATCAGGTTCTGGATGCGACGGCGGAGGATATCCGGGCGCTTGCCGGTCACATGAAGGCATTTCTGGAAGACGACTGCCTGTGTGTTGTCGGAAATACGAAGAAGATCGAAGAGGAAAAAGAACGCTTCGGGACACTGGAACAGCTGCTTTGAAGCACGCGGCTGCCCGGACAAAAGTTCGGTGCAGCCGATGGAGCATATACACAATGGAAAGCTTAGAAGGGAGGGATTTTCATGTTGAAAAAGAAAATGACGAAGGTACTGATGGGTGTTTTAGTCTTATCCATGCTGTCGGGCTGTGGCTCGGCGAGCAAAATGGCGATGGAATCCGCCTATGATACGACTGCTTCAAACTACAGTGCTGCGGGCGGTGTATATTATGACAGCGGCGACTATGAGTATGCCGAGGAAGTATCGGAAGAAAACGGCTCGTCCCAGGCGGAAACCGTAGAAAAGGGAGAGACGACCGGGCGCAAGCTGATCCGAAATGTGGATATGGACGTAGAGACGGAAAGCTTTGACGCGCTCCTTGCGTCTGCACAGTCTCAGGCGGAGGAGCTCGGAGGCTACATAGAAAGCAGCAGCATTTCCAATAGCAGTTATGCCAGTTCAACGTCTGCTGCCAGAAGCGCACGTCTGACGGCAAGAATTCCTTCGGAGAAGCTCGACGGCTATCTGGCGGGAATATCCAAGCAGTCCAATGTGACGAGAAAATCTGAATCCACAGAGGATGTGACGCTGCAGTATGTGGATCTGCAGAGCCACAAAAAGGCACTTTTGGCAGAACAGGAAAGCCTCCTTTCCATGATGGAGCAGGCAGAATCCATCGAGGATATCATTGCGATCAACGAGCAGCTGACCGATGTACGCTATCAGATCGAAAGCATGGAATCCCAGCTTCGTACCTATGACAATCAGGTGGATTACAGCACGGTCAACCTCTATATCGACGAGGTGGAGCGCTACACGCCAGGAGCGGCAAAGAGCGCGGGTGCGCGGATTGCAGAGGGCTTTTCTGCAAATATTTACAGGGTTGGAAGCTTTTTCAAAAATTTCGCAATTGAATTTATTATTCTCTTGCCGATTCTGATTGCGATTGCAATCGTACTCGGAATTGCGATTCTGATTGTACGGATAATTATCAAGATAAGTGAAAAGCATCAGGCGGGAAAAAAGACATCGGCAAAAACAGAAATCAAAACCGGGGACAGATACAGACAAAAACCGGGAAAGGAACAGATACATGGCGCAGAACAAACAGAAAAAAGCGGGCTTTGCAACGCTGGTAGGACGCCCGAACGTGGGCAAGTCCACACTGATGAATCATCTGATCGGACAGAAAATCGCGATCACATCCAATAAACCCCAGACGACAAGAAACCGGATTCAGACCGTCTATACGGGACCGAAGGGACAGATTGTGTTTCTGGATACGCCTGGCATCCATAAGGCGAAAAACAAGCTCGGCAACTACATGGTAAAGGTGGCGGAAAGCACATTTTCCGATGTGGACGTCATTCTCTGGCTGGTAGAGCCGACGACCTATATCGGTGCCGGGGAACGGCATATCCTGGAGCAGTTAAAACGCAGCAGGCTGCCGGTTATCCTCGTGATCAATAAGATCGACACCGTTCCTAAAACAGCTGTTTTGGATGCAATGGAAACCTACCGCAAAGAGATGGATTTTGCAGAAATCGTCCCGGTATCGGCGCTTCGCAGCAACAATACCGATACGCTGTTGGACTGCATTTTCAAATATCTTCCCTATGGAGAGCCCTTCTACGATGAAGATACGATCACAGACCAGCCGCAGCGTCAGATCGTTGCAGAGATGATCCGGGAAAAGGCGCTGCGCTGTCTGGAAGAGGAAATTCCCCACGGCATCGCAGTGGCGGTCGAACGGATGGAATTTAAGGAGCATATCGTCAATATCGATGCGACGATCATCTGCGAGCGGGATTCCCACAAGGGAATTATTATCGGCAAGCAGGGCAGCATGCTCAAAAAGATCGGTTCTCAGGCGCGCCGGGATATCGAGGATATGCTGGAATGCCAGGTCAATCTGCAGCTCTGGGTCAAGGTCAAGAAGGACTGGAGAGACAGCGATTTCCTCTTAAAAAACTTCGGTTACAACCCTGCGGATACCAGACCGGACAGATAGAACGCTCTTTTTTCTGAGGGAATAAAAAAGTTCAAACCGCTTATCCTATGAGGGACGTAAAAGCTGTCGGAGACGGCAGATTGGATACATGGGAGGCGGTAAGGATGAATGAAAGAAGCTACTGGGATCAGTTTTTAAAAACCGGGCGTGTGGAGGATTATCTGCAGTACCGGAATCAGATACAGGAAAGAAATGCGCTCCGGAACCGGGCGAAGTTGCACGAGAGCAGCTCGTTTACTTCGTCCTTCCGTGCAAAGGCGCAGGGACAGGATGGGGAACAACATGCAGGATCGGATCAAAGTGCTCGGGATCGTTCTGAAGGCAGAACCGATTGGGGAGTATGACAGGAGAGTCGTGATCCTGACTCGGGAAAAAGGAAAAATATCCGCTTTTGCAAGGGGAGCCAGAAAGCCGACAAGTGCTTTTCTGGCTCCTACCAGTCCGTTTACCTTCGGGACGTTCGAGCTGTATGCAGGGCGAAATTCCTACAGTGTCTGTGATATTTCAGCGGACTGCTATTTTGAAGAGCTGCGGCAGGATTTTGAGGGCGCCTATTACGGAATGTATTTCCTGGAGCTGGCGGATTATTGCACACGGGAAAATAACGACGAGCGCGAGGTGTTAAAGCTTTTATATCAGTCCCTGCGGGCGCTGACGGTAAAAAGCATCCCGCGCAGGCTTGTGCGATGCATCTACGAAATCCGTCTGATTGTGGCAAACGGGGAATTCCCGGGGCTGCCGCAGGGCAATTTTTCCGAAACGGCGTTGTATGCAGTCGAATTTATTGCAGGGACGCCCGTGGAAAAGCTTTACACATTTACCTTAAAAGAAGAAGTGCTTGCAGAGCTTGTGCAGATTGCAGAAAAATACCGGAGGGATTTTCTTCCGGGTGAATTTCATACCCTGGAGATCCTGGAAACGTTATAAAATGACTTTGTAAAGTTATGGGTTGAAAAAGAAAGGGCGGTCGGCTATAATAGTTAAGATCATAGCATCGGCAGATAAAGAGCGGATGCAGATGAGAGGGAGCAGATAAATGACGCGAAAATGGATCATGCGCGCACTGTGTATCCTGTGTCTGGCAGCGATGCTGACGGGATGCGGCAGGGAGCCGGAAGTAACCGAGACCACGATTGAAGTCAAAAAAAATGGTCAGGTGGTTCACACGATTATAGAAGATTTTTCCGAAAGCTATTATAATCTGGATGAGCTGGAAAGTACGATTCAGCAGGCATGCGATACTTATAATGCTTCGGCTGGAAAAGAAGCGGTTGTGCTGAAAGCGGCAGAAGAAAATGACGATCATACGGTAACGGTCGTGATGCAGTATGCGGACGCTTCTGCTTATTCTGCTTTCAACAAACTGGCATTGTTTGTTGGAACCGTAAAAGATGCGTTTAATGCAGGCTATGATCTGAATGTCACGCTTTCTTCCCTGAAGGGAGACGGAGAGCAGATCGGCAAGGAAGACCTCCTCAAAATGGGAGAAAAGCACATTGCAGTTGTGCGGGAAGCGGTTAATGTCAGAGTATGGGATAAGGTCCGGTACGGTTCGGAGGATGTCGAGGCGACAGCGAATGCCAAAACAGTATCCGTAACCGACGCAGATATGCTGACCTATATTCTGTTTGATTAAAATCTGTGCAGTCAAAGGAGAAAAACGATGGAAAAGACAATGGACAAAATTGTATCGCTGGCAAAAGCGAGAGGGTTTGTATATCCCGGTTCCGAAATTTACGGCGGACTTGCAAATACATGGGATTACGGTAACCTCGGCGTAGAGCTGAAAAACAACGTAAAGCGCGCATGGTGGAAAAAATTTATCCAGGAGAACCCTTACAACGTCGGTGTGGACTGCGCGATTCTGATGAATCCCCAGACCTGGGTTGCATCCGGACATCTGGGCGGCTTTTCTGATCCGCTGATGGACTGTAAGGAATGCCACGAGCGTTTCCGTGCAGATAAGATCATCGAAGATTATGCGCAGGAGCACAATATTGATCTGGGAGGCTCTGTAGACGGCTGGAGCCAGGAACAGATGATGCAATTTATCGAAGATAATCAGGTTCCCTGCCCGACCTGCGGCAAACACAACTTTACCGAAATCCGTCAGTTCAACCTGATGTTCAAGACCTTCCAGGGTGTTACGGAGGATGCAAAGAATACGGTATATCTGCGTCCCGAAACCGCGCAGGGTATTTTCGTAAACTTCAAGAACGTACAGCGTACTTCCAGAAAGAAAATCCCGTTCGGTATTGGTCAGATCGGTAAGTCCTTCCGCAATGAAATCACACCCGGCAACTTCACGTTCCGTACCAGAGAGTTTGAGCAGATGGAGCTGGAATTCTTCTGTGAGCCTGACACCGACCTCGAATGGTTCGCATACTGGAAACAGTTCTGTATCGACTGGCTGCAGACTCTGGGCATCAAGCCGGAAGAAATGCGTGTCAGAGACCATGAAAAAGAAGAGCTTTCCTTCTACTCCAAGGCTACAACGGATATCGAATTTTTATTCCCCTTTGGCTGGGGTGAGCTGTGGGGCATCGCTGACCGTACCGATTACGACCTTTCCCGCCATGCAGAGGTTTCCGGTCAGGATCTGTCTTACTTTGACGATTCCAAGAATGAAAAATATATCCCTTATGTTGTTGAGCCGTCTCTGGGTGCAGACCGTGTCGTTCTGGCATTTTTATGCGCTGCTTATGACGAGGAAGAGCTGGAGGGCGGAGATGTCCGTACTGTCCTTCATTTCCATCCGGCTCTGGCACCGGTTAAAATCGGCATCCTGCCGCTGTCCAAGAAGCTCAACGAGGGTGCAGAGAAGATCTATACCCAGCTGTGCAAGAAGTACAACTGCGAATTTGACGACAGAGGCAATATCGGTAAGAGATATCGCCGTCAGGATGAAATCGGTACGCCGTTCTGCGTTACCTACGATTTCGAATCCGAGACAGACGGCTGCGTAACCGTTCGTTTCCGTGATTCTATGGAGCAGGAGCGGGTTGCGATCGCTGATCTGGACGCATACTTTGCAGAAAAGCTGGATTTCTAAGAAATTTTAAGCTGGCTGTGTATAGTCGAGTACACGCTTTGTGGGTACTTAATTCTGTGAATTAGAAAGATCCGTCTTTTCCGTGTGGATTCCACATGGAGAAGGCGGATTTTTTTGCAAATGGCGCGGGTGAATTGTATTGCGCGTGAACAGCTCCTTTTGGCAACATTTTGCTGTTTGTGAAAGATTTTGTTTGTTCTGCGACAAAATTTGGCAGGAAAACTAAAAACTGCACAAATAAAAAACGAATATATTGTTTGACTTTACATATTTTAATGTGTTAGAATGATTTTATGAGAAAAACAGTCCGGCATAATGCTAAATGACTGTAAATACAGACCAAAGGGGGACCATTACAATGGCGAAATGGGTGTATTTATTCAGGGAGGGAAATGCGGATATGCGCAACCTCCTGGGCGGAAAAGGTGCGAACCTTGCAGAGATGACGAATCTCGGGCTGCCGATTCCACCCGGCTTTACCGTGACGACAGAGGCCTGCACAGACTACTATAACCATGGCAGGTCAATTTCTGAAGAAATTCAGATACAGATTTTTGATGCACTGGCACTTTTGGAGGAAAAGCTCGGCAAGAAGTTCGGAGATACCGAGAATCCGTTGCTTGTGTCGGTACGAAGCGGAGCGAGAGCTTCGATGCCCGGTATGATGGATACGATCCTGAATCTGGGCTTGACCGATATTTCGGTCGAAGGCTTTGCCAAACGGACAGGCAATCCGAGATTTGCCTACGATTCTTACAGACGCTTTATTCAGATGTTCTCAGATGTTGTCATGGAAGTTCCCAAATCGTTATTTGAACGGGTCATTGATGAAATAAAAGAAGATCGGAAAGTTCATTTTGATACGGAGCTGACGGCGGAGGATCTAAAAGAGGTGATCCGGCGTTTTAAAGAGATCTATAAGGAAAAAATGGGCGAAGAATTTCCGCAGGAGCCGCGGGTTCAGCTGATGGAAGCGGTAAAGGCGGTATTCCGTTCGTGGGATAATGAAAGAGCTATCGTATACAGAAGAATGAATGACATTCCGGGGGACTGGGGAACTGCAGTCAATGTACAGTCGATGGTATTCGGAAATATGGGCAATACCTCCGGTACAGGCGTTGCCTTTACGAGAAACCCCTCCACCGGAGCAAAGGGCATTTATGGCGAATATCTGATCAACGCACAGGGTGAGGACGTTGTTGCAGGAATCCGTACACCGCAGCCCATTACCCGACTGGAAGAAGACCTGCCGGAATGCTATGAGGAATTTTTGAAAATTGCAAACCGTCTGGAAGAGCATTACCGTGATATGCAGGATATGGAATTTACCATCGAGGACGGAAAGCTGTATTTCTTACAGACCAGAAATGGCAAGCGCACGGCGCAGGCGGCTCTGCAGATCGCATGCGACCTTGTGGATGAAGGTATGATCACGCCCCAGGAAGCTGTCAGCAGAATTGAAGCAAAATCTCTGGATCAGCTGCTGCATCCCGCTTTCGATCCGGATGCACTGAAAAAGGGAACCGTGATGGGACAGGCTCTTCCGGCATCTCCTGGCGCAGCAGCCGGTAAGATCTATTTTACTGCAGAGGAAGCAAAAGAAGCCCATGAGACTGGCGAGCGTGTCATTTTAGTACGTCTGGAAACTTCTCCGGAGGATATCGAGGGGATGCATGCTGCAGAGGGTATCCTGACTGTGCGCGGCGGTATGACATCCCATGCTGCGGTTGTGGCAAGAGGCATGGGAACCGCATGTATATCCGGCTGCGGAGATATTGTGATCGATGAAAAGAAAAAGCAGTTTACATTAGGCGGCAAGACCTATTTTGAGGGGGATTATATTTCCTTGGATGGCTCAACCGGCAAAATTTACGACGGCGATATTCAGACACAGGAGGCTTCGATCAGCGGCAACTTCGGCAGAATCATGAGCTGGGCGGATTCCTTCCGTAAATTGAGGGTTCGCACGAATGCAGATACGCCTGCAGATGCGGCAAATGCGGTACATCTTGGTGCAGAAGGGATTGGACTTTGCAGAACAGAGCACATGTTCTTTGAACCGGAGCGAATTCCGAAGATCCGTAAAATGATCCTTTCCAAAACCGTGGAAGAGCGCGAAAAGGCGCTGGAAGAGCTGATTCCGTTCCAGAAGGGCGATTTCAAGGCGCTTTATGAAGTAATGGAGGGGAAACCTGTTACGATTCGTTTCCTGGATCCGCCGCTGCATGAGTTTGTTCCGACAGACGAAAAGGATATCGAAGCACTGGCAAAGGATATGAATCTTTCTGTTGAGGAAGTAAAGAGCACCTGCAGTGAGTTGCATGAGTTCAACCCGATGATGGGTCACAGAGGCTGCCGGCTGTCCGTTACGTATCCGGAAATTGCAAGAATGCAGACAAGAGCGGTAATCGAAGCGGCGATTGAAGTAAGTAAAGAAAAGGGCTTTGAGATCGTTCCGGAGATCATGGTTCCGTTGGTTGGCGATAAAAAGGAGCTGAAATTTGTCAAGGACGTAATTGTGGAAACTGCTGAAAAGGTTAAGGCAGAAAAAAAATCGAATTTGGTTTATCACATTGGAACGATGATCGAAATTCCAAGAGCAGCACTTCTGGCAAACGAAATTGCAGAAGAAGCCGAATTTTTCTCCTTTGGTACCAATGATCTGACTCAGATGACCTTTGGCTTCTCCCGTGACGACGCAGGAAAATTCCTGGTGGATTATTATAAGAGTAAGATCTATGAATCTGATCCCTTTGCAAAGCTTGACCAAAACGGCGTAGGACAGCTGATCGAAATGGCAGTCACAAAAGGTCGTTCCCAGCGTCCGAACTTAAAGATCGGTATCTGTGGTGAGCATGGCGGCGATCCCTCTTCTGTTGCATTCTGCCATAAGGTTGGAATGGATTATGTATCCTGTTCTCCGTTCCGTGTACCGATCGCGAGATTGGCTGCTGCACAGGCTGCAATTGCGGACAAGAGGAATTAGGCAACAATATATTTATTTCTGCAGCTTAACGGTAACGAGAGCAGATGTGCAGGCATTTATGGCTGAGCGTCCAGAGTATACAAAAGCGAACAGATTTAAAGATATTGAAGTAAAAGTCTATATATAAAGTTCTGCAAGGGAAAGCACTTATTGCTTTCCCTTGTTTGATGTTTGGGAATAAGCCCTTTTATTTGGGTTTGTTCCCTTTTTCTATTCTAATATCTATAAGGAGGTTCACTATGAAAAATTAAAAGAGGTACGCTATCAGGATGTGTACCACAAGGCACTTTGCTATTGCCTTGGCATCAGTGTTGATACGAGAAGAAATATCAATAGCATCTATGATTTTAAGACGGGATGTGTAAAAACTGAGTGCTTGCATGAAGGCTGGCAGACCAGTGGCAGTATGAAGGTGGTGCGAATGGCATTTAACCTGTATTGCAACGGTACACCGAGTGTAGATGATTACACAAAAACAGAGGAACAAACAAATATTACAGAGCTTATGCTTAATGATTTCATTGAAAAGGTTGTAATTCATGAAGCAGAGGGCGGCAGAACAAAAGACCGTACTCAGCAAGTGGATATTTATTTCAATTTCATTGGAAATTTTGTTTTTCCACTCAGTGAGGATGAAGTGGAAGCCTTGCAGTCAGAGGAAGCACGCAGAGCGGAAGAGATTGCTGAAAGAAAGAGAAAATCTTCTAAGAAATCTACGCAGAAAAGAAATCAGAAGCGTGCAGAGATCAAGGCAAAAGCATAAGCCGGAGATCAGGAAGCACAGAGCCAACTTGCAGAGCGTAAACAGTATCAGGTAAGAGCTACAGTAAAGAGTTACCGGAAAATGCGTGACGATGCATTAAGCGGAGATCCTATTGCAAAAGTAAGATATGAAAAAACACTGGCTATGAGACGTGAAGCGTATCATTCAAAGAAAAGTGAACAGACAGCCTGACAATATGCATATGATCACGATACATTAGTTGCAGAATTGATGAGAATAAGCGGGAGCGATGCAATTATTGTATTAGCCAAAGAGATATGGTATTGTATAGATAGTTTAACAAATCGTTGTTTGTGGAGGTGTTTGAATGTGTGGAATAGCAACTGATTTATAAAAAATAAATCGGAGGTTTATATGGATTATTCAATAAGAGAATTAAGACAAAACGAGTCCAAGGTGCTAAATACTTTTTTATACGAAGCAATTTTTATTCCAGAAGGGGTTCCTATACCACCAAAAGAGATTATAAATCAACCAGAATTACAGGTGTATGTTAAAGATTTTGGTAAGAATAAAGGAGACTTGTGTTTGGTTGCTGAAGCCAATAATGAAATTGTTGGTGCAGTATGGCTGTCTCTTATACACATCTGACGCTGCCGACGACTTAATAGGTGTA
>ENA-OXEG01000541-OXEG01000541.1-human-gut-metagenome-genome-assembly--contig:-NODE-541-length-22425-cov-13.392758_pt1 | contig 22425 bp, 16 predicted proteins | sample MGYA00249355_ERZ652243 | MGnify/ENA primary metagenome ERZ652243 (study PRJEB26925, sample SAMN05826944) | human gut metagenome | biome: ENVO:2100002; feature: ENVO:00000062; material: ENVO:00002003... | reverse complement strand
CGAGATGTAGCTCCGTCTCGTGGGCTCGGAGATGTGTATAAGAGACAGGTTGTACTCGGAGGAAATATTTCACTTTGACTGAACTCCTTATAACGATTGCGATCATCGCTATTCTAGCTGGAATGCTGCTTCCAACTTTGAACACAGCCAGGGAAAAGGCGAGACAGATTAACTGTAAAAACAACATAAAACAGTTGGGACTTGTTTTTTCTACTTACTCCATGGATTACGATGATTATATGTGCGAGGTCCGAACAGTATGGATGGGGCAACGTACTTACGAATATCAAAATCAGGAGTATTTGTCTTATATCAAAAATCTGCATATGCTCTTCTGCCCGAGTGATAATGTCGAACGCCGTTATACTGATACGGGGGGGAAATTCAATGTGGATTGGAAAAATGGCTTTTATTGTAGTTACAATACGCAGAAATCAGCATCTGGTTTTGTTACAATTACCAATGCATCCAGCGTCTCTGCACATGGGGAAGCGCCTTTTAATGCAAATTGCCGTTATTATTTTGTTCCAAAGCAAGGGACAGTCCGTCATCCCTCGACCTTCCTGTACGTTGTGGAAACGTGGGGAACTACGAATTGCGTAAAGAACTATTCGACAGATGCAACAATAGGAGATAATTTCAAAAATCCAGATTTCTATCCTCGCACAAATCGAGGTGGTCTGGTATCTTACGATGTGAATCGCTTTATGCATAAAGGCGCCGGGGCAAACGTACTTTGGGCTGATCAGCATGTCGGAACTTTCACATCAGGAATGTATGAGAGAGCAAAAAGCCTTTCGTACGGGTGCGAGTACATTAATCCGAATTAAATCATAAATTTCTGATCATGAAAGCAAAAATGAAACAGATAATTTTTTTAATCACATTCAGTTTTTCTGCCATGCTTTTTGCCGGATTTGAATATAAATGCGAATTCAGCCAGGATAACGGGGTAAACTGGCTGAACGATTTTCCGCTCCTTTCCGGTGGAAAACGTCAGGTATGGATACGGATTTCCGGACGTGTTGTAAATGATGATCTTGATTACATTGTAGGCAAGCGCGTTGATTCCAGGATCATGGGGAAAAAAAATTATGCTTCAGCACTTCACGGGAAAGCAGACTGGGCAGGCAGCTCGGTTTTCGTTCAGCTGCCGGACCAGGCCAAATGTGATGTCCGCCGTCCATTTACTTTCCTCTACAAAATGGACTTCTCTGAAAGAGCGGAAGTAAAAAAAGAAAAAAAAGAGATTCCCTCCGCAACGAAATGGGAACCGGGAACCTATGCAATGCAGTTACTTCTACATTACGCGAAGCAAAAAAGCAAGGAAGAAAAAATGCAGCTCGTTCTTGAAAAAATAACACTGATTATCACTATTGAGGATTAAATATGAAAAAGTTATTTTTATTGCTGAGTTTGTGGGCTATTTCGCTTGTTGCCGCAGAATACCATTTTGATGCAGCAGAACTCCAAAATAATGAGCGTGATACGTTCTGGAAGCTATCGGGTATTATTCCCGGGAAATATTATATTTCCATTGATTTTCCTGTCGGAAAGGACCCGGGAATGGAAGCTTTTAAACGGGTCTTTCAGCATAATGGATTTTATTTTAAAACAACTGCATCCGGGTTCCGTTTTGAAAACGGGCAGTATCACCTGACGGCAGTTTCCTGTGAGCCGCTCAGTCTTGACAATGGCGACCTGATTGCCGTTTCAATTGTCCGAAACAAACATCTGAATTCGCTTACTCTTTCCTCTGAAAAACCTGAAATTCAGACTCCGCAAATGATGATGCGTCCGTGGAACGAAGAACTTGAAGACAGATACCCTGTTGAAGATTCTTATATGACTCCGAAGAAGCTGATGTTATTCATCAAAAATCTTTCAGGGAAAAAGCGCACGGTTGACTTGAATGTCTGGATTCTGGATTACTTTGGAAACAAAGTATTCCAATGCGATAAACAAGTGGAACTTGCCGGAGAAAAGAAAAATCTATATTCTATTCCATATAAACTCGCGCCAAGCCGGAGTTACCGGGCTTATGTGACACTTCATGATGACACCGGATTCAAACGTACCTATTCTTTGGGATGTACGGCTAATGATTTCAGTGGGATGGAAAAGTGCTTTTGGCTTAATGAAGGCTGGGAAATGGCTGAAATTAAAGATGACGGCACAGAAAAAACTCGTATGCTGCAATCGACCTTACCAGCCAACGCAAAATGGAAAAAAATAAAGCTACCGGCCATATGGAGCTCGCATATTGTATTTTTCCAGAACACATTTGTATTGCCGAAAGAATTTGAATCCCAGCGGTACTTCATGCACTTCAACCGGCTTGTCATGGAAGGGGAGATTCAGATCAATGGGCAAACGGCTTATCATCACACGATCGCAGAAGGGTATGCTCCGTTTGAATTTGAGATTACAAAATACCTGAAACCGGGAGAAAACCAGATTTTCATTGCTGCCCGGGGACGGATTGCCGGAACTGTACAAAGTACGATCCTGAGAAAAAATGTCTCTGTCCATGGGGAGGTTCGTGCGGAAAATCATCTGAAACAGGGAATGAGCGAGATTCACATAACAGGAACACCGGCAATCCCGCTTGGAACGATTCATGTAATGACTTCGTTCCGGGACAAGACAATAACACTGGATTTGAAGGTTCCTGAAGGAATGGGCATCCGGAACCGCGTCCTTTTTGAAGGGCGTGAAGTTTTTCATTTCGAAGGAAAGACCGGACGATGGGATAAGCCGGTCCTATGGGGTCCCGAAAGTTTTCCATTGCTTCAATTGGAAACAACTTTGGTTGATGCGGACGGAAAAATTGCGGATGTTAAAAATACACGTTTCGGATTCCGGGAGATTTGGGCAGATGGCCCTGATCTTGTCTGGAACGGACATGTCACACGCATGGCAGCGCAGGCCGTTGGAGCCTGCGGCTGGCAGCGGTATGCAGGATATCCGGCGGATCCCGGACAGCAGCGCAGATTCTCGTATCGGGATCTGATGCGCGGTATGGTCCGTACCATGAAGGCGGGCGGAGTCAACATGCTCCGTCACCAGTATGGAGATTCCATTACACCTGAAATCTGTGACGAGGAAGGAGTGCTGATTGCCTGGGGCAGTATGGTTCCCTCGCAGCCCGCAATGCAGAAATTCAAGAGCGATGAGTACTGGAACAATGTCACCCGCAACAACCTCCGGCAGATTGATCTTGAGTTTAATCATCCGAGTGTTTTCACCTGGTATACCGGGAATGAACTTTTTGCGACCTCCATGAAACTTCAGTGCAGCCGTATTACACCATTGGTTCAGGCGCTGACGAAGGCTGATCCCACACGTTTCGTTGAATCCGGAGCCGATCTTGACCTTTTCGGCGCGATGAAAATACAGAGCGTCCATTATCCGATTCCGGTGACGGATACACAGCATTTTCCTCCGGATGTCTATTACTGGCGGAATTTGAATGATGTCTTCGTCAAGGGGGAAAAATTTCCCAAGGGGCAGACGCCTTATGTCGGCTGTGTGTATGGTCCCCGGAAAGCGACATACGGAATGAAGCCGATGGTTATCAACGAATACGGCTGGATTCAATATTGCAAGCCGCCGCACTGGATGACTGCGGTTGACGGAGATAAAATTTACGAAAGCAGTTACCGTGTGGAAACGATCCACGAGTATATGAATAAGAAATCCGGCGAAGGACACCGCGATGCGGGAGCTTCCGTGCTCACTCCGTGGCTTGCATTCAGCGCGGGGGATAAATCTTGGCAATACCCATGCGTTGAGGCTGTAATCATCCAGGAATATTCCAGTTTTTATACCGGAACAAAACCGAAATTTGATGTCAATTATTTTCGGGACCGTTTCGGAGAAAAAGATGTTGAACTTTACTGGAGTCTTGAACGGAACGGAAAAAAGGTTGCCGGCCGCAGTGAAAGAATCCACTTCAAAGACTGCATGACAATCCGCCGTACGGTTTATCCTCCGCTGGACAAGGCGGGCATTTATACCTTCCGCACCGGGCTCAAGGGGGAATGTGAGGCTGTCCGCACTCTTCATGTGTATGACCGGCTGCCGCAGGCAAAAGGCATGATCATTACGGCAGAGACGAATCTGGATGCCGTAAAAAATGACATCCTGAGGACCGCTGAGAACGGAGGAACCGTGCTTGTCCTTCCACGTAAAGATTATCCGCTCTGGTTGCCCGGAGAAATCCGCCTTTCTGCGCGTACTGCCTCCATCAACTACACATTCCGGCCGGGGAGTCCCGTATTGAAAGGGCTTGTTCCGGAACAGCTCAGCTATTTCTATCCGGATCACAAAACGGGGACCGAGTATTTCCTGAAACCCCGCGGCGGCAACTGGCGTTCTCTGGTGGAAGCAGGCGGTCCGAACGGATTAATCTATGTTGGACTTCTGGAGATTCCTTACGGTAAAGGACGTATTATTTATTCCCGGCTTGATCTTGATGTAAAAGTCAATCCGGTTGCAGCAATCCTGATCCGGAATATCTTTACGCCACGCCCGGCAGAAGAATTCAAAAAGACTGCATTGGTGGGGAAATCCGGATCCGTTTTTTCGCATTTGCTGACAAAAAACGGAGTTCCTTTTGACATTGTCAAGCCGGACGGAGTTCACAGTTATCCGGCCGCATTGGTTGACGGGAGTTTGAATTTCACGGAAGCTGAACTTAAATGTCTGCGCACATATCAGGGAAAAATGATTGTCTTTGACCCGTCTGAGCAGTTTGGTCTTACATTCAACACCAAGATTCCGGATGCGGTGAACGGACGCGCTTTTCGTATTGCTTATGAACCGTCTGTTGCGGGTGTTACGAACTTTGACCTCTTCTGGAGAAAGCAGCAGCTGATCATTCAGGATGCTGCTCCGATGTATGGTGCGCCGGATTATCTGGCGGCTCCTGTCTGCAAAAAGGAAATTACCGGAGGTGCGCGGCTGTTGACCTATCCCGGAGTCCTTGCGCAAAGAGGAAATACGTTATTCACCACCATTGATTTTGAGGCAAAAGACTCCTATGCCCGGGAAAATGCCGGACGCATTCTATCCACCCTGCTGACCAATGCCGGTATTCTGGTCGAAAACAGGAAAAAACCTTTGACCCCATCGGTTTTTATGTTCAAAACAGTTCCAATGGATTCTGTGCTTGACCGAACATTGACGGATGAAACAGCAAATGACGGGAAAGGAGGCTGGACCGATCAAGGGGCAGAACACGACTTGCGGAAGTTTCCCTATAAGGCGGGAGTCCACGATTTCCGCGGAGTTCCATTTAAGATTGAATATCCGAATGCCTGTGTGATCCTATCCTCAAAATTCAGAAAGTTCGGTCATAATGAAATTACGGTTCCGGTCAATGCAAAAGCGGACGCTTTATTCCTGCTTCACACCTGTGCCTGGACATCCAATGCGCACCATTACTCCATGATCGTCAATTACGCAGACGGCACAACACGAGAGATACAAATGACAGGGGATGTCAATCTGCGCGACTGGGGTTCTTTCAACGCAGATGCTCCTTTTGACAAAGAGTTTGAAACGGAAAGCATTTGTGCATGGAGCATTCCGGTCCGGCACGAAACGTTCAGTTTCAGAGCTCTGTACCGGACAGGGTGGCGAAATCCTTCGCCATCCGTCCCGATCAAATCCGTTACCTTCCGCAGTATGAAACGTGCGGTTCCGATCCTTTTTGCGCTGACCCTTGCAACGGAAAAGAATAAGGTAAAAACCGGGAATGCAGCTGTTTCAACGGAAGTTCTGTCTGAAGCAGTTCGGGAAAAATACAATAAGCTCACGGACCGGGCATACGAGGCTTATCAGGCGAAACAATACAGGAAAGCGATTGCGCTTTATGAAGAAGCTGTTAAACTCGCCCCAGGACAGCTTGCAGCTTATGCTCCACTTGGAGCCTGCTATGAGGCGTTGAATGATTATCAGTTGGCCCTGAAAGTCTATCAGCGCAGTATCGCTGTAGATTCCAATCAGCCGGATATCCTTGCGCTGATCAAGCACGCGGAAAAAGCAATTCAAGATTCCAAGCAGAAGGATAAATAATGGTTTCGTCAGAAGTTCGCATGTTGGGAAATGTCCCAACCCTGTTTATCAACAGACAGCCAGTTCCCGGGATGGCATATATCACTTATTTCCGGCAAGATGCCCGGTATCAGCAGTTCGCAGATGTCGGATATCAGCTCTTTTCAATTCCAGTTTATTTTGGCGACCAGGGAATCAATACTGTTACCGGTATCAAACCATTTGAGCAGGGAATTTTCTCAGAAAAAAACCAACCGGATTTTTCCATCCTGGATCGGCAGGTTCAGCAGATCCTTGACATTCTTCCAAATGCTTTTATTCTTCCTCGAATCAATATGTCAATGCCACGATGGTGGGAGGAGGAAAACCCGAATGAATGCTGCGATACCGGGGTAAACGGCGGCCCGCGGCGCAGCTGTTTTTCTTCTGAAAAATGGATCCATGATACGCTGGACATGCTGAAGCGTTTTATAGGATATGTAGAATCTGCACCTTATGCAGACCGAATTTTTGCTTACATGCTAGCGAACGGAAATACGGAGGAATGGTTTTCCTACGATCAGTGCGGCTCCATTGGGCCGGCGGCCCGCAGAAAATATCATGGCGATGGCAGCCCTGAAAATCCGGAATTCCGCCGTTATTTGAGCCATGCCGCAGCCAATGCAATCTGCCGTTTTGCAAAGGAAACGAAAGAACAGACGGGAAGACACAAGGCTGTCGGCTGTTTCTATGGGTACACTTTTGAGGTCCCGTTTTGGACCTCAAATCATCACGCTCTTCGCGAAGTGCTGAATTCGCCTGATGTGGACTTCCTTTGTTCTCCGGCATCTTACACGGTTAGAAATCAATCCGGTATTGATTGGCCGAACATGGTTCCGATTGATTCTCTGCAGAACGCAGGGAAACTTTATTTCATGGAAAATGATACCCGGACCAATCTCTCAAAATTTTTGAAAGACTGCCATCCGGGAGCATGTCTCGAACACACCTACGATCAGCCGATCTGGCTCGGCCCGGATTCAGAAAAAAAATCTATCCATCTTTTGCGTATGAATTTTGCACGTCAGCTTGCAGATGCTCATGCATCCTGGTGGTTCGATATGTGGGGCGGCTGGTATGATTCCCCTGCAATGATGAAAGAACTGGGAGAGTATTTGAATATTACAAAAATGTTTATGAAAGATCTAATATACAAGATCCCGGCGGAGTGCGCTTTGTGGATTGATGAAGCGGCGTTTGCATACGCGGATCCGTCAAAAGAGCATTCTTTGGCGAAACAGAGCCGTGTAAATGTCGGGCAGTGCGGCGTTCCTTTTGACTTTTACGAGATCGGAGATTTCTCCGACCGGGGTAGCCTTTACAAAGCCAACGTATTCGTTGTCCACGCGGAAACCTCGGCGGTAACAAAAGCTGTGGAAGTCTGTCATAAAAGGGGAATACCGGTTATGATCATGCATCCGGATGAGGTCCCGTCCACTGATGAGATCCGCAAATTCTGTGTATTTGCTGGAGCCCATTGTTATTGTTCTTCTGGGGATGCGATTCATATTGCCCCGCATTTTGCGGCAATTCATGCAGCTTCGGATGGTCCAAAGAAAATCCGGCTGAAACATACACTCAGAATCATCCCCTTACTGGATTCCGGAAATGAATTTGTCTCCGATGTAATTCGCATTGAAATGAAAACCGGAGAAACAAAACTGTTCCGCCTAGAGGAAAAGGAAAAATAAAATGCTGAAAGACATTATTCCAGTTGAATCAGCTATGTTACAAGTTGACTATTTTGTCCCGGTTCATATCATTGCATCGGAAAAATGTACACAGCAGGAGATATTGCTGAAACATCATAGTGGACAGGCCACAGTTTCCGATGTAAAGGGCTGTTGCTGTATTGCTCCGAACGGATGGCTTCTGCTTGACTTCGGGCAGGAAATCCATGGCGGAATCGAACTAGTTTCCGGAACATTTCCGGGAGTTCCGTTTGATGGCGATGTCGACAAGGGGATTCATCTACACGTAACTTTCGGGGAATCGGTTTCCGAAGCATTTTCAACGCCGGATTACTGTCATGCTACTCAGAATATGGAGATCAAGGTTGTGCCGTGGTCAACAGTCCCCTGCGGTGAATTGGGGTTCCGTTTCGTTCGTATCGTCAATGTCGATTCAAAAGATTATTTTGTCCAAGGAGTCCGGGCTCGTTTTATACATCGGGATCTTCACAGGAGTGCCTCTTTTGAATCCTCGGACCCTGTTCTGAACCAAATTTGGGAAACCGCTGCAGATACGCTGGAATTGTGCATGCAGCGTTATTTGGTTGATGGGATTAAAAGGGACCGACTTGTCTGGATGGGGGATATGTATCCGGAGATCGTTACATGCGGTCTTCTTTACGGGAAACAGAAAATCGTGGAAGAAAGTCTTGATTTTATCCGAGACCATACACCCTTGCCGGAATTTATGAACGGCATGTTTGCCTATACGCTATGGTGGATCCTCTCCCATCGGTGCTGGTTCCGTTATTTCACTGATCTTGCTTACCTTGAACAGCAGCACGAATATTTGATCGGTATTGTGAAGATGTTTGAGCAGATGATTGACGGCAATGGAGAACCGAAACCAGAAAATTTCGGGATTTTGGATTGGGCTTCCAATTATAAAAACGGAGATTCATCCCCCGGTTTGAAGGCCCTGTTTTCGATAGCCATGCGGGCCGCCACAGAATTGTTGAATCTGCTGAACGATCCTGAAAACGCTGAGAAAGCGGAAGTCATGGCAAACGCAATTCGTCCGCAGCCAGTCACGCCAAGCGTCAGCGGAAACGCCTTGCAGGTTCTAGCCGGATTAAGACCTCCAGAAGAAATGTACAATACTTTTTTCAAAAAGGTCTTGCCGCACGGACTATCAACTTTTCTTGGCTGTATTGCGTTGGATGCCTGTGTAAAGGCCAAACATAAAAAAGAGGCTTTGGAACATCTCAAACAATACTGGGGCGGGATGCTTGCACTCGGTGCAACGTCGTTCTGGGAACATTTCGACCTTGAATGGATGGAGAATGCCGCACGGATTGATGAGATCGTTCTGTCGGGGAAAAGAGACGTGCATCTTGAGTGTGGTACCGGCTGTTTCAAAGGTTTCCGCAACAGCTACTGCCATGGCTGGTCCTGTCAGCCGGCAGAGTGGCTGATCCGGAATATTCTTGGTCTTACCTTTGTTTCGTCCAATACGGTCTCTTTTACTCCAGATTTGTGCGGTCTTGAGTATGCCAATGGCAGACTGATGACATCATACGGCGAAATTTCTATTGAATTGACAGCCGGGAAAAAAATGCAGCTGATCCTTCCGAAAGGAATTCATTGCTGCGATTCAAAAAAACTGAATCTATGCAAAAAGTGATTTTTCAATAATGTTTCAAATCAAAAAACAAAAAATATGGATCGGCGATTTTCATGGTCAGTGGTGCGAGCCATGGGCAAACCTGCCATTGCTTTTGTCCGCCTATTCTGTTTGTGGTTTCGATTTTTCTATGTTCAACACCGGCGATACTTCTCTGGATGGACCGTTCAATACATTGGTGCGGAAACTGGATTTCCCGTTTCTAATTCCGCCATATTGTCATGAACTCATGTATGATTGGGGCCACCTGATGGTCTGCGGTATGGATGATGATTATGAACCGCCGAAAATCGACCGCAAGGATTACAGAGAGGTTTTGCGTAAACTTAAACCGCATTGTCGATTGATCTCTTTGGCGCATCCATACGAAGCTTTCATCCCGAAAATGGGGAAACTGCTTGATGAACATTTATTGGACTGCATTGCATTCAACGATCCATCCATGAACGAATGGTATCAGGCTCGTTTGAAGGCAGGGAAACATACTCCGATCGTTACGGAACTGGATTTTCACATGACCGCCGGCAAAAGGAAATCACTAATCTCATATGCATCGGGAACGGATGCGAACCTTGATCTTGCACCAGTCAGTGAGCGCTACACATTGGTATTTTGCGATGAGCTCACTGAAGATTCGATTTATGATGCTGTCAAAGTCGGTCGGAGCTGTGTCGATTTGAATGGAAAACTTTTCGGGCCGCCGGAACTGGTGCATTTTTTGGAAGACTGCGGATATTTTGAACAGAAGGAAGTGGCAAGACGAAAACGAGAAAGTTTGAAACTCACTCTTCCTGCCGGACTTATCCCGCAGGAGGGCGAGGCTTTTACACTGATTGCAGAAGAAAACGGCAATAAATCCGTAATTGATATCCCAGCACTGGATAATGTTTCCGGCAAACCTTCTTTCTTTTACCCGGTCAAAGTTGGAAGACAATGCCGTACGGTTCAAGTCATGACCTCGCAACAAGCATGGATTTTTCCTGGGTTTAAGGAGAATAACCCGATTGTAACGATTCGTATCTGCAATAACAGTCTTACTGTACTTGCCGCCGGGAAATTTAAATTACTGCTGGATGGAAAAACGATCCTTGCAGAACAAAAATACGAAGGGATTGGTTGCTGTTCTTCCCGCGACTTCATCATTCCGCTCCCGAATGGAACACTGAATGCCGAAATCCCGCATAAAGTCATGTTGAATCTGAAACCGGAACACCTTTCTGCAAGACAAATTGAACGGGATCTTATTTGTATCAGGATCCCGTATTCAACAGAACTTTCTGTTGCGGACTTCGAGTCTGCAACGCCGATCAGGCTGAACCGTGAAGATCTGCTTGATCCGCTTTGGCTGAGCAGCTGGAACGGTCCGGAAGACAGTTCTGCGGAAATACGGATGGTCTGGAATGAACGCGTTCTGCATATCCGGGCTGAAATCACTGATACGGTCCTTGCGCCATCAGCTAAACCTCAATTTCTCTTCATGGGAGATTCTCTGCAATTCGGATTCATTCCATTTGAACGCAGTGATGTTGACAGTTTTTCATTCTATCATTTCATCTCGACCCGCGGCGGACAACCAGACGGCAAAGAATTCTGTGAACTCGATAATGTGCCGAACGGAACTATTTTGGGACATCGTCCATTGCCATGTAAAATCCCCCGTGAATGTTATCGTTTACGACAGGTCTCAGACACCCATTCTGTGTTGGAACTCAATCTTCCGTGGAACCTGATGCCGCTCATGCGTCCGAAAAAAGGATTCAATTTTCTTTCACACTTCATTTTGTGGGACAATGACGGCAATGGGCTGAAAGCGTCTTTGAGCTGGCCGAGACCGGGCATGTGGTACAAACCTGATGCCCCATCGTGGGCTTGTATGGAACTCTTTGAAAGGGAATAAAAATGGAAACGCTGAAAATTGATTTACAGCAGACTTCTGAACTCAACCGAATCTGGAATTTCGGCATCAATACCTGTCATGCAAAACTTTGGGAAAGGAGCGATTTTGTTTCCCACTTGGCAAAAGAACATAGGGACCTTGGATTCCAATATATTCGCTGTCATGGAATTCTGAATGACGATATGGGCGTGGTTCGCGAGGATGGCTCTTTCTGTTTCGATGGCGTTTTCAAAATGGTCGACACCATGCTAAAGGCGGGATATATGCCTTTCATGGAACTTTCCTCCATGCCGTCCCAGCTGACTTCCGGGGAAAACAGTGTTTGTTTCTACAAATTCAGAACGGATCCGCCGAAAGAGTGGACCCGCTGGTCTGATTTGATCCATGAGTTCATGCTTGCTCTAACAGCACGTTACGGTCGCGAAAGTGTCAAAAAATGGTATTTTGAAGTCTGGAATGAACCGGATATTCCATTTTGGAATGGCACACAAGAAGAATACTTCAAGCTGTATGACCTTTCACGGAAGGCGATCAAAGCGGTTTGCCGCGAATATCGCGTTGGCGGTCCGGCAACCTCAAAAACAGCGTGGATCTCAGATTTCTGCTACCATGTTTCCAAATCATCGACGGATGATCCGGAAGACGGCATACGCTGTGATTTTATTTCTACGCATGCCTATCCCAGTGATGTAGCGTTTCTGGATGGCGCAAACGGAGCCGTTCTGTTGGAGGAGGCATCTATCATGCGTACCTTGTTTGCAAAAGCAAGAAGTACAATTGACACAGTTCTGTCTCCGGAGATCCCGCTGATCTGCGGAGAATGGAACTCGTCTGCCGGGCCGTTGGCATTCAACCATGATGAGTGCGGCAACGGTCCATTTGTCTGTAAAGTCATGACTGAATTATCAGAGATCTGCGCCGGAAGCATGTACTGGAACGCCACGGATATTTATGAGGAGTGTGGTTTTCATCATCAACCGTTCCATGGCGGATACGGACTCTCCAATGTAAATGGGCTGTACAAAGCGGCCGGACATGCATTCCGCTTTCTGAATCAGCTTGCCGGGAGAAAAGTTTATTCAGAGTTTGAACACCGTTCCGAAGAATTCGGAGCCGTTGCCGCGCTGGATGGCAAAACCTTGCATGCATTAGTGTGGAACTATCGCCGTCCAAACGCGGAAACGCGCAATCTTTCTTTTCAAATTTCCGGTCTTCCGGAAATAAAAAACTGTCAGATTGAAAAAGTTTTGCCGTGCAAAGGCAGTGCATACGAACGTTGGCGGGAGCTGGGAGCTCCGGATTTCATTGATTTGGAAAACCTGAAAGAACTGGCTGCCGCTGCCGAGGTGATTCCGGAAAAAAATCCGGAATTTCCCGTGGCATTGCCCAGCGGGGCCATGGCAATGCTGACATTCAACTTAAAATAAGGAATCTCTGCTATGGGTTTGGAAGCTGAAGTTTACCTTTTTGATATTGACGGAACATTGACCCGGTATAAAGACTCTGTCCGGGAAGAAAACTTTCTGCACGGGAATTTCCTTTTCCCTGTTTTACGGGACATCATGGTTGAGCGCGGAATGTCCCGCAAGGATGCGGAAAACGGACTCCTGCGTGTTACGAAGGAAGTCCTGTTCTGGGACTATACCGATTTTATTGCCGAATTTGATCTTCCTGTCAAGGAAACGATTGAGCGGCTTTGGCAATGGCACGTTGAAAATATTGATGTCTACGACGATACGGTTGAAATGGTGCATAAATATCATGATGCGGGGAAAACACTGCTGGTCGTCAGCAATAATCCGTATCTCGGCTGCTGCCTGAAATTGAAGCGGTGCGGTCTGGCGGATGAATACGGCTCAAAATACTTCCACCGGATTCTCGGAACCGACAAGATTCGCGGCTGCAAACATGCGGATGGCGCATGGAAGCGTGTTTTAAGTCAAATCCCCGTCGATCCGGCAAAAATCTGCATGGTGGGCGATAGCCCATACGAAGATTGTGAGCTGCCGAAACAATATGGTGTAGGCTCGTTCATTACTTTAAGGAGGTAATTGCCGATGGTAGCACTGTTTAATTTCCTTGCAAAACAGACGTCCGGTGACAGGAAGGCTTTCCGGCTCGAATTCAACGGTAAAACCGGTTTTCCCTTGATTCCGGCAGATATGGCGGGTCTGGTCCCGGAACGCCGCCCGGACAGAAACGATGAGCAGACTCTTCAAGGAATCCGCAAGGCGTGGAAATGCGATTTCACCTCTGCCGATATCAGCAGTGCGATCCAGTTCAATATTTCCGGAGATTCCTATTCCGGAGGTTTTGCGCCCGGTGAATCCATGATGAATTCCGGAAGTGTGCAAAAACTTAACTTCGTTTCATTGGATGAAATTCCAGATGGACGAATTCTCATTATGAGAGACGAACGAGGACTTGAACTGAAACAGACGTACCGCTATACGGAAGGTGATCGTTTTATACGGATTCACACATCCATCACAAATCATGCTATGGAGCCGGTCAATTTGGAATACCTGGCGACCTTCGCACTAGATCAGCTTTCCCTGTTCCAGCCGGATGCCGGTACAGAATGCTATGATTTGATACGTTGGCGCAGTAACTGGAGTAATGAAGGACGCATTGAACCGAGACCGATCGAGGAACCGGGCTTGATTCCGCTTGAGTTTTAACATAACCGGTTCATAAAGGTTGGGAACGATTGTTTACCCGCTACCGGTGTGAAGTGCAAAAGAGTTTCTTGAACTGACAGAATCAATATCAATCAAACAAGAAAAGTTGATAGCAGTCAACAACCTATGGATACATGGGTAAGGGAATATCTGCTCTGAAAGTAAAATTTTTCATAGAAAAACGAGAAAAGTTACGAAAAAGACTTGACAAAACCTAACATAGAAGGAGTAAAAAATGACATTACTGGATTGGCTGATTGTTATCATCCCCATGTGCGCCTTGCTGGGAGTTGCTTTTTATGCGAAGCGATATGCCGGAAATGTAACAAACTTCATCGCAGCAGGACGGGTGGCCGGACGCTATGTGATGTCGGTTGGAGACATGACAGCAGGACTTTCTGTCATTATACTTGTTGCCGGCGTAGAAGTCAATTATCAGACTGGTTACGGTATTGGATTCTGGGGAAATATTGTTGCTCCGATCGGAGTCGTTCTGGCTTTGACGGGATATTGCACCTATCGCTGGCGGGAGACCCGCTGTCTATCCCGCGGTCAGTTTCTGGAAATGCGTTACGGCAGCAAGACGTTCCGTGTTGTTACCGCTTTTATCAGTACCTCCGCTGAAATGATCACCAATGCCATCGGCCCCGCCATTGCAGCCAATTTTTTCATCTACTATTTGAAACTGCCTCATGAGATCATGATCTGCGGTGTACCGCTGCCCTGCTATGCGATCATTGTCGGGCTATGCCTGACTCTTGCTCTGCTCATCATTTGGCCTGCCGGCCGTATCTCCCTGTTGATTACCGATTCCATTCAGGGAATCCTCTGCTACCCGGTTTTTGTGCTGATCGTTGGATTTGTGGTGCTGAAATTTTCATGGGATATTGATATGGCGGACATCCTGTTTGACCGTGTTCCGAAACAGAGTTTGATCAATCCTTATGATGTCAGCCAACTCCGCGATTTTAATTTATTTGCGCTGGTGGTTTCAATTTTTTCAAGTTTTTTGAATCGTGCCGCCTGGTTTGGCAATGACACCAGCAATTCAGGACGCACCCCGCACGAACAGAAAATGGCGGGAGTTCTGGGGGCCTGGCGCAACGGTTTTGCTTTGGTGATGATTCTTGTGCTGGCCGTTATGACGATTGCCTTTATGAACGGCGGAAATTTTGCCTTCAAGGGCGAAAAGAACAAGTTCAATATTACCAATAATGAGGTCCGCCGGTCGCCTTCTGCGCGGGTTTTGCAGAAAGTCGTTCCTGATAAGGCTCTGCGCGAAAAAACAATCGCGGCAATTCAGCAGCTGCCGGACCAGCATCGCCAGCAGCCGGATATGAACACAATTCCTGCCATTGATCCGGATAAGCCCGTATGGCGGACAATCACACGCGCGGATGGTTCACAGTATTATGAGTTTACCCGTCCGCTTTCTCAACAGAAAAATTTGGATACTCTCTATTTTGACACCGTACGGAAAACACTGGGGGATACTCCGGAAGCCCGTCAATATTTCCAGGAATTCCGTACGCTCTTCCAGCAGATGATGATGCCCACTGTGCTGAGCGATCTGCTTCCCGCGGGAATGATGGGCATCTTCTGTCTGCTGATGGCAATGCTGCTCATCTCCACGGATGACAGTCGCATCTTCAATTCCGCAGGGACATTGGTGCAGGATCTGATCCTGCCGTTTTACACTGCCATCAAAAAGGAACGGATATCCCCCGAAACACATCTTGCCCTGCTTCGCTTTACCACGCTGGGCGTCACCGTGTTCTTTTTCATCGTTTCGCTCTTTTTCAGGAATATGGATTACATCAATATGTTTACCACATTGATGTGTGCTTTCTGGCTCGCCGGCTCCGGACCGGTGCTGGTTTTCGGACTCTATTCCCGCTTCGGCAATATCACCGGAGCATGGTGCTCCATGATCTTCGGTTCCGGAGTATCGCTGCTGGGATTGATCGGACAGCGCACGTGGGCAACCTCCATTTACCCCTGGCTGGAGATGCACGGGTATGTTCCTGCCTGCGACAGAGTGCTGCGTGCGGCTTCCGCGCCCTTTGAGCCGTGGATCCACTGGCAGATGAATGCCGTGAAATTCCCGTTGAATTCCTATGAGATCTTCTTCCTCTCCATGATTCTGGCACTGCTCAGCTACATCATCGGTTCTTGTCTTACATACAAGCCATACGATCTGGATCAACTGCTTCACAGGGGAAAATACGCGGATGGTCCGGTTCCGGAGCGGACTCCATGGACCTTGCGCACCATTTTTTCCAAACTCATCGGAATTACTCCGGAGTATACCAAAGGCGACCGGGTGATCGCATGGAGCGTCTTCGTCTATACGTTCATCTATAAATTGCTGTTTACCTTCATCATGGTGATGGTCTGCAATCTCTTCTTTGAGTGGCCGAGAAGCTGGTGGAACTGGTATTTTTATCTGACCTCGCTGGTGATTCCTTCGCTGATCGGCATTGTCACTACCGTTTGGTTTTTGTGGGGAGGCATCCGGGATTTGCGGCAACTCTTCATTGACCTTGAAAACCGCAAAGAGGATATTAACGATAACGGACAGATTCTATCTACTGATAAAGAATGAAATTGTATACTTGTTGCCGGGATTATAACTAAAATAATAATAACAAGAAATCTTATATGAAAATCACAGCAGCCAAAAACTATTTGTGCAACAGTTTCCGCACTAAATGGGATTTGTTAAGACCGGAACAGACCTTGCCAACATAGTTGCGTTTCTCACCGGCGTGGAGAGTTTCAATATGGCCGACGAAATCATTACTTGCGATTCCGGATGTTCCAGTCAGTATATGTCGGAAGGTGTAAACTGCTAAATATGGTAGTATCCATTATGCATAACAAGACGAATATGGGCAGTATTCAAGATTTTTTGCATATTTTCTGACAAAACAAAAGGAAGTTATGTATGAACGCTACAGACCATGAGACAATCAGTAAGGTGGGGATTGAGTTTCTCTCAGGAAAATCACGCATTTTTTGGGAAACGCAGAAGGAACTTATAAAAATAGCATCTAATTTCTGTGATATTTTCTGGCCTTGTGAAGCCTCTAACTCGGCAATGTTAGAGAAATACCCGGATTGGGCGCTCTATTGTAAAATTGAACAGCCTGATGGGAAAATTGTTCCGATTCATTCTTTTTTTGATCCTATGAGCAATGAGCAGTTTTGGAAAACATATCCATGGTGCCTCAAAAAACTTGCTGACGGGATTTTTTCCTCGCTCAGAAATAATGATATTGAGCTTGCGGCAAAATTTGTCGGTTCTTTTTCTCATATTGTTGGCGACACCGGACAACTTGCACATATTTTTGATCTTCAGCAGATGGCTCCTTTCTTTCTCAAGCGCAGTGAAATCGAACACATTCACAGCAAAATGGAAGCTCTTGATGGCATTCCCTGTCTTTTGGATCACCACGAACCGATTTGTTTAGGCAGGAATCAAACAGAATTTGTCTGGGGTACGGTCCATGCGCTGGCAATCATGCGTCGCGAGAATCAGACACAGGTCTTTCCCATGTGGGACGCAATCTCTAAAAATAATCTAAAACAGGCCCGTGAAATTGCTGGAAATGTTGTGGGACGCTGCAGTGCACTTTTTTCAGATATTCTTTTCACGATTTGGTGCATAACTGCTGACCGTATTCCGGTCCTGCCGGACAAAGTCTGCGTTTGTGACTTGGAATATATGAACAGCGAATGTGACGGTATGTATAACGGGCTTCCACAAATTGATGGCCACCCGAATCCCCGTATCAGGGTTCCGTTAGATGTCGGCGAGGGCGAAGGACGCGGGATCGCTCTTCTGCCTCACATGTACCCGAACTGTCAGATTTTACGTCAGGCATGGGTTGAGTATTTGCTTCCGCCCGGCGGCTTTAAGACGATTTCGTTTGTCTGTGGATTAAATAAGGGAACATTGAATCAGACTGCCGGGATTTTTGAAGTCCTGTTAGATGGGGAAAATGTATGGACTTCACCGGTGGTTGATGAAAAATCTGTTCCGGTTCATGCTGAAATCAATCTTGGAAATGCCACCATTGTGCGCTTGATGGTTCGTGATGTCCGCGACATTTCACAAGCTGCCGATACAAAATTTTTCCATCCGGTATTTCATTCAGTCTGTCTTAATCGGTAACAGGAATAAACCCTCAGAAAAGAACTTGAAAAAATAAATTTTCATGGTATATTATTTAATATTATAAAATATGGATTTGTTTGTTATGATTCAAGTTATTGATCGTGCATTTAAAATTTTGACTAAAATAGCTGATGACCCGAAAAGGGTTTGGAAAATCAGTGAACTTGCGGAAATTATAAATGTTCCGGCTCCAACATGCTTTCATATTGTAAACAGCATGGTGCAAATCGGAATGATCGAACACTTGGGAATGCGCAAAGGATATCGATTGGGAGCGGGAATCAATCAGCTTTGTCACAGCAATATTTATACGGCGCAGATTGCACAGGTTGCGGAACCGATGTTCCGGAAATTTGTCCTTGATTTCAAAGGGTTGATTGAATTTATTGTGCTACACGATTTTCAACGCCATATTTTGTGCCATGCTTCGCCGGAACATATTCTTCGCGTTGATTACAATCTTCAAACGGTGGATGACGTGATACGCACTGCCTCCGGTCAATATTTACTGGCTCATGAGTCACATGAAAAACAGAAAAAATTTTATGAATATGTAATGCCATACGACTTGCCGAAAGAGGCAGAAGATTTTTGGCCTTATGGTCTTGAATATGAAAATTACTTGCGAGCACTTGATGAGAAAAAAGGCAAACCGAATGTGATACGGGAAAATATAAAAGGAAAAACACAAATCATTTTTCCTGTATTTTCGCAGAAAGGGGAAGTAAATGCAGTTGTTGCTGCCGTTATCCCGGCATACAATTTTCAGGGAGCCTTCCGCGAAAATCTTCTGGCTGATCTCTTTCGCATCAGTAATGAACTCTCCATTGCTCAATCCAATTAAGTCGTATCATCTGCCCTCGGTAAGCATACTTGCCTATTTCTTGCAAAGCAGTCTGCTTTTCCTTACTTTTTCTTCTGCATTTTTCCGTATGCGGCTGTGTACCGAAATCCGCCGGAAATTGAGTATGAGCTCTGCCGGACTGTCAACGGGCGTGTAAAATGGCCGAAGTAATTTGTCGCTTTTCTTTGATCTGCTTCACCATTCTTCAGTTTTGATTTTTTTCTTTCTCTTTCTTCTGTTTTTTTCCTAGAGGGTACATTTTTTCTGGTGCCGGATATATTCCCGATGGTGTATGCCCAGTGAGCCCCATGGTAAAGGGTGTATGCCCAGTGAGCCCCATGGTAAAGGAAAATATCGGCGATAGAGTTTTGAAAAGATTAGAACAGGAAAAGGTGATGCCATCTGGCGTTTGAGCACCAGACGGCGTGTATGCCCAGTGAGCCCCATGGTGAGGGGGATATCGCGGTGGAGCTTTGGAAAAAATTAGAGCCAGGAGAAAAATGATGCCGTCTGGCGTTTGAGCGCCAGACGGCATTCCCCGCTTCATAATAATGAGCCTGAGCTCATTGACTATTTTGCTTCTCCCTTGGGGATCAGAGAATCAATCTGCTCTGCCGGAGTGGAATTCAAACGCGGCAGAACGTCTTCGAGCCACTTGCGAAAGCAGATGCCGTTCGCTTTGCATGTTGCGGCGAATGAATACAGAATTGCGAGCCGCTGCCCACCGGCTTCACTTCCGGCAAAGAGACAGTTCTTTCGTATGATCGCAATTCCTCGATTGAGGCGCTCAGCCGGATTGTTGTCGATGTTCAATCTGGAATCCTTCAGGAACTTTTTGAGTTCCGCTTCAATGTTCAACGCATAAGAAATGGCTTGCGCGACCGGTGAAGATGGACGCTCCGACTCCTTGAGAACCCGGCACTGCGCAAAAAATTCCTGGACCAGCTTCTGAGACTGCCGGCGTGCATTTTTCCGCTCTTGAAAGAGGGCGGTTTCCGTGCCCTTCTTTTCCGCCCGCTCTTTTGCAACACGCTCAATTTGGTAGAGTTCCTGTATAATTTTCAACAGAGGCTCAGCTTTTCCATATCCGTTTTCAACGGCTTGCAGAAAGCGCCTGCGGGCATGTGCCCAGCAACATGCAACCTCGCAGTCCAGTTTTTCATAGGCCGCGTAAGAGTCTCTGATGATTGTTCCGGAGTAATCTCCGAGCAGACTTTTTGCGACATCCCGGGATCGGGACGGTGAAAAGTGAAAAGCGATCATCGGCGGCCCGACTCCAGTCAATCGACACCACAGATATGCTTGCTTACACTTCTTTGCCCCCTTGACCATTAGTTTGATGAACGTTTCATCCGCATGAAGGATATCGCACTGCATAATCCGGTCAACCATCCGTTCATAAAGGGGCAGCAAGGCATCTGCCGTGCGCTTGTAGAGATCTTCCAGAGTGGATGGAGCCACCGGCAATCCATCGTTGCTGAACATCCGTGCCTGACGTTCCAGAGGGATAGCATTTTCCACCTTGTCCGCCGCCACTTTTGCTACGAAAGAAATGTCATAACGAGTTCTGCCGCTGACCGAATCGAAAACATCTCCCGGAGCCGGAGCCGTAACTACACCGCGCAACGCATCAGAGGGATCGGCATATTTGGCCCGCTTGAAATGAATCACATATAATCCGGTGCGGTAAGCGATTCGTTCGCTTTCCTCGTAGCCGATCAAAGTCATTCCCTGCCGCTTTTCTTCCGGAACATCAATGATGCGTTCCTCGCGCGGCAGGTCAGATGGAATTTCAGAAAGAGCATTCGGCTGTCGGACTCTACGTTCGTGTTCCGACACCTTCTGAGGAGCTTTCTCAATAGGAGCTTCCTCCTCTTCTTCAGGAAAAAGCGATGGAGTTTCATCCTCAGGAATATAATGCTCCGTTTTGGAACCGAACATCTGGCGTCTGAACCACGCTAACTCATTGCTGAGCTTTTCATTCTCCTCAGCCAAATCCCGGATGGCGTGTCGCGCCTCATCCAAAGTTGTAACCACCGGTAATACCATAATGAGAATATACCGGATTCCTACTCAAATTCAAGTCCAGTCAAGACTTTTTCGAGTATCTTTTGTAATAGCGATGCGGTTTGATCCCGGACAGGAGCGCTGCAAGTTCTCGACTGGACAATTCAATCCGCCCTTCCGCCGATTTGGGAAGGTGAAAGGCACCGCTTTCCAAGCGCTTCATCCAAATCGTAAAGCCATCTCCCTGCCATTGCAAAATCTTCACCATTTTGCGACTGCGACCGAAAAATACGAAAGCGTGACCAGATTCCGGCTCCTGCTGAATATATTCTTCCACCGCTCCTGCAAGGCCGTCAAACGATTTGCGCATGCTGATCGGCGTAGGGCAGTAGTAGAACTTTATTGCTCCGCTGAAACCGAACATGCCAACGTCCTCAATACCGTCAAAACATTGAGCAAGGTCGCTTGATCGAAATCACACGTAACTTGAATTTCAAAACCTGCGGCGTGAAGGCTTATTCCGCTGTCGGAACCGTTCCGGGCTCCTCCTGCCGCCAAAGGAACTTCTACAAACTCCAACTCTCCGGAGGCAGGGAATTTTCCCTCACGCTCCTTCTTCAAGATCCCTATCCAACGACGTACATTCTCATACGGCAAATCTTTCAGCTCGCAATATTCCTGAATCGTTAAACCGCCATCCCAATATTCCGACAACTGTTCCCGCCAGTAGTCACGACCACGTCTTTCTCGTTCCATATACTCCTCCAAATTTAGAGTTCCGGAGGCAAGGTAATCTCACATCGGGAGGATTTCTAGATGGGGCTCACTGGGCATATACCTTGAGCCGGAAAAATCTTTATGGAGCTTTTCCGCACATCGACGTTGACGGATTCGAGCCTGGGCTCGACGACAGTTCGGTCTCCTGCAACACTCTTGTTGAGGATGTTTAGATGAGTGATGAAAAAGATCGCCACAGTATTTGCAAATGTTTTTGGATGGCTCTGATGTCATATGCTTCGCTTCTGTTCGCATCTGTATGCTATATAATACTATGCTACAGCTATGAGGCGACTTACAGAAACATCACTGGAAAGCTCCTGAAAGCAAGAGAAGAAAAAGACGCAGACAAAAACTATTTCTGGATTGGAAGTCAGGAAGGAAATAAAAGAAATTAGAAAATAAATGCAAAACTAAAAGAACGAAATGGATCGAAAAAAAGAAGAAAAACGAAATCCGGCGGATTTTGGTGCGCAACCGCATCCGTACAGCCGTTAGGAGTATATTTTTAATTTTTCCCGTTTTTTCCGGAAACAATTTGCTTTTTTCAGAAAACAGTGTATTCTGTCTCTTATACACATCTGAC
>ENA-OXEG01000527-OXEG01000527.1-human-gut-metagenome-genome-assembly--contig:-NODE-527-length-22859-cov-7.938563_pt1 | contig 22859 bp, 17 predicted proteins | sample MGYA00249355_ERZ652243 | MGnify/ENA primary metagenome ERZ652243 (study PRJEB26925, sample SAMN05826944) | human gut metagenome | biome: ENVO:2100002; feature: ENVO:00000062; material: ENVO:00002003... | reverse complement strand
ATCTACACCTATTAAGTCGTCGGCAGCGTCAGATGTGTATAAGAGACAGCTACAAAGATATACCTTTTTCTTATTTCGTCACTCTTTCTCTCTTACTAATTTTAGTACTGTAATTTCCGGCCATGCCCCGAACCGGAACGGCAGTCCTACATAGCCGATGCCAATATTTACGTACAAAGCCCTCTTGCCTTCGTAGTACATTCCTCTCCATTCCGGATAGATAAGTTCGGCAAGGGAATGTCCGAACAAGATGCCTTGCATGGCGTGGGTGTGTCCTGCAAGCATCAGTGAAATATCCGATCGGGGCAGTACCTCGCGCCTCCAGTGGGTAGGGTTATGGCTGAGCAATATTTGGAACATTCCCTCCGTGCCCTGCATGGCTTGCGGCAAGTCTGCAAATTGGGAGAAAGGAGGCTCCCCGTCGTTTTCCACACCGATGAGGGCTATGCTGTCACCTTTGTGATGAAGGATGTCATGCTCATTGTTCAGCAGTTTCCATCCCATTGCTTTCTGCTGCCGGATTAAATAGTCCAGATTGGCGATTTCTGCTTTCGGGCTTTGCCAGTGATAGTATGAGCCATAGTCATGGTTGCCGAGGATGGAGTATACTCCGTCCGGTGCGTATAGTTGGGAGAGTATTTCTTGGAAACCATCCAGTTCGTGGCTCTGCTGGTTCACGAGGTCACCGGTGAAGACAATCAGGTCCGGCTTCTGTCCGTTGACTAAATCGACCAACTGTTTGATGGGTTCCGGATTGCCTTGCCAACTGCCGATGTGTATGTCCGATATTTGCACGATGCGGTAGCCGTCGAAACCTTCCGGAATATTGGCAGAACGGTATTCCACTTCTTTTGTATCGAAACGGGTGATGCCTGCCAGGGTACCGTAAAGGATATTGAAGAAGCTGACGACAGCCAAAACCAGTCCTATAGCGGTGAACGGGCTGCGGGGACAACGACGGATGATGAAGTGCGCCAGTACTCCCACCAGCGAGCAAAGCATGAATATGGTTTTTGGAAAGACAAACAGCATGATGGTAATTGCCAGTCTGCCTATGGCCTGCGTATGGTTTGACATCGCATTGTCGCCCGTAAGGAATATGAAGTAAACATAGCCTGCCGCTAATAGCAAGGTGGGAAGCCAATAAAGGCAGTGAAGGACTGCCTTTCTGGTTTTTCTTACTACATAAACCAAGTAAATGTAAAGGTCGGGGATGAGAAGGAAAAGGATGAAAACAAGAGCTACTCGGTGCATATATCTTTCAATTCTTCAATGTTCTTTTTAATATTGTCCAGATGTTTGTAAATCACTTTTTTGTAGAGAATATAGATAATTAGCGCGTCAAATACTACGAAAAGGGTAATCAGTAGGGCTTGTACGCTGGCTGGTGCCAGATGATATTCCATCACCCAATAGTTGAGGATATTGAAAAGGATAATCCAAATGGAGATGCCCATCACTTCATATCTGGTCCATTGGCGGAAGGTGGTCATACGGCGACTGACTTCGGCAACCCCCATTTCATCAATACGCGTGTCCTTGTTCCAGCGGTATGTTTTCCAGTCCCACCACATGCCTATGAGGATGCTTATAGCGATGAATCCCAGTAAAGCGACAATCTTGCCTTGCAGCTGCTCATTGAAGCCGAAGGTGGGCAGCAACAGCCATATAAGCAGAAGGGCTGCCAGACCTACCGCTCCCATTCCGATAGAGAAACGCTGTATGACTACGAGTCGTCCCAGACTTTTGCGGGTATTGGCCTTGTAGCCGGCAATCAGTTCGGTAATCTGCTGTTCGTCAGCAATCGGTTCTTTCTGCAACTGTTCATTCAGTGCGTTCCATGATTTCTTCAGTTCATCCAGTTCCATATATTTATTCCTCCTTATTCATTTTTTTCAATTTGTCCTTGATGCGGCTGAGTTTGGTGGCAACGTTTGTCAAGGTCAGCCCGGTGATTTCGGCAATTTCTTCGTAGCTTTTCTCTTCCAGATAGAGCAGTATGATGGACTTTTCCAATTGTCCCAGTCGGTTTATCATCCGGTAGAGCTGCCGTAGCATGGCTTGTGTCTCGTCGGTTTCTTCAGTCCGGTCGGCTTCCTGGGTGAGGGTGACGATTTCGGGGATGTTCTTTTCTTTGCGGATAAAGCTGATGCACGTGTTCAGTGCGATGCGGTAAATCCATGTGGAAATCTTACACTCCCGCCGGAACTTGGGAAATGCTTTCCATAAGTTGAGCACCACTTCCTGATACAGGTCGTTGAGGGTAGCATTGGGCGTGGTGTACAGATAGCACACCTTATATATCACGCGCTCATACTCCCGTACCACGGATACAAACTCTTGTTCTGCATTTTCCATCTTTTAGCTTCTTTCGAATTGCTTTTGCACTGTTAGTCGCATTGTGTGGCGATAAATCACAGTTCAAAAAGGATTATTTTAATGTGTTAATGTGCCTATATGCTAATGTGCCAATGACCTGCGGCATGGTAGCACAATATACATATAGCGCAGCCAATTGGCACATTAGCACATTATTCATATTGTAGTGGCTAAAAACTTCCGCATATCCCCTATTGGCATTCCCCGGCGGCGGGCGTAGTCGTCCAGCTGGTCTTCTCCAATCTTGCCCACTGAAAAGTATCGGGATGCGGGATGTGCCAGCATCATGCCGCAGACGGAGGAGTGAGGGTGCATGGCTCCATGTTCAGTCAGCGTGATGCCTATCTGCTTCATGCCGAGCAGTTCGTCCAGCAGGAAATTCACGGATTGGTCGGGTAGGGAGGGGTATCCCACAGCGGGGCGGATGCCTTGGTATTTCTCGACCAGCAGATCCGGAATGGACAAGGATTCGTCGGGGGCATACCCCCAAGCCTCCTTGCGGACATATTCGTGCATCTTTTCTGTGGCGGCTTCGGCAAGGCGGTCGTTCAGAGTCTGTACAAGGAGATGTTTGTAAGGGTCGCTCTTATAAGTCTCTTCGGCCTCGTCACTGATGGTGGAGGCGAAAAGTCCTACGATGTCGGGCGTGCCCGAAGAGAGGGGACATACAAAATCGCTCAGACAGAGAAATGGACCGCCATCGGGTTGGGGTGTCTGCTGGCGGAGCAGTGGGAAGGTTGTTCCTTCTATCAAGAGGTTATCTCCGTCTGCATTTGCCTGGCAAAGCCTGAAGATGCAATGGATGGAGATTGTTTCGTCCAGTCGGCCGAGCATTCTATTGGCTTCCTTGAAGAGCTGCATGGCTTCGGAAGCTTTGGTACGTTCCTCCTCGGGAAAGGTTGTCAGCCAAAGTGCACGGCAGGAATCGCAGCCATGGATGTTGGCTATAGCCGCAAAGCGAGGCTGGAAGCCCCAGGCATGGAAGAAATAAATCCAGTTGATGTAAGGGGTTACTTCATGAATCCGATACGAAAGCAATTCATGCCCCGGTGCCAGTATTGTCCTTTTCATCCCATTTAATCCTTAATCCCTAATCCCTAATCCTTAATTCCTAGCCTTCACTCCCCAAATCTCAGTTCCTCGCCACGATAAGCGTCGTCCACCATGCCGTCGCTATAAACGGGATGTCCGTTGGCAAAAGTCCTTTCCACTTTCCAGTTGAAGGTATGCCCTTCCAATGGGCTCCAGCCGCATTTGCTCAAAACTTTGTCGGCTGTCACTTCCCACGGGGCATCGGGGCGTACCAGCACAAGGTCTGCCCGGTAACCTTCACGGATATAGCCGCGCTCGTTGATGCGGTAAATTTGTGCGGGAGCATGGCACATTTTTTCAACGATGGTCTCGAGTGTGAATATTCCCTCATCTACCAGTTGCAGCATGCTGACAAGCGAAAACTGTATCATCGGCATGCCGGACATGGCCTTCAAGGCACCTCCTTCTTTTTCGGAGAGCAGATGGGGCGCATGGTCGGTGGCTATAACGTCTATCAGGCCGGAGTTGACGGCTGCACGCAGGGCATCGCGGTCGGCTTGCTTCTTAATGGCAGGATTGCACTTGATACGTGTGCCCAACGTGCGATAGTCACTGAGCGTGAAGAGGAGATGGGCAACGCATGCTTCGGCGGTGATATGCTTCTCGGAAAGTGAATAGTCATTGAACAGTTGCAGTTCCTTGGCTGTGGACACATGCAGAATATGCAGCCGTGCACCGGCAATCCTTGCCAGCCGTACTGCCAGCTCAGAAGATGCATAGCATGCTGCCGAGGAGCGGATGTAGGGATGCTTGCCTATGGGAATATCATTCTCTCCGGCAAACATTTCCTTATACTTGGCAAGATTGTTCTTGATGGTTTCCTGGTCTTCGCAGTGGGCGGCAATCAGCATGTCTGTACCGTTGAAGATGTTCAGCAGGCTGTTCATCTTGTCTACCAGCATGTTTCCGGTACTGGAACCCATAAATAGCTTGATGCCGCAGACGCGGTGCTTGTCCAGCTTGCCGAATTCGCTGTAATTGTCGTTTGTTGCGCCGAAGTAGCAGGAATGGTTTACGATACACTTCTCGTTCAGCAAATCAAGTTTGGCGTTCAAGGCATCCAGCGTAGTGGTCACCGGATTTGTATTGGGCATATCCATGATGGAGGTCACACCACCTGCGGCAGCCGCACGGCTTTCGGTGAGGATGTCCGCTTTGTGGGTCAGCCCGGGATCGCGAAAATGTACATGGTCGTCGATGATGCCAGGCAACAGATAGCATCCGGTGGCATCTATGGTCTCGTCACAAGGGGCGGAGAGAGGTTTCCAGTTGGTCAGTACCTCTGCAATGCGCCCGTCTTCTATCACTACGGAACCTTTCACGGATTGTCCTTCGTTGACAATCGTAGCGTTATGTATCAATGTTCTTTTCATATCTTCCTAATATTTATAGTAAACCCCTATCACTCTATCACCCATTACTTCATCTCCTTATCTACGGTAGGATATTTATGGAACCAACTGTTCCATTTCAACCGAATCACTCCGAATACGGCTTCACCAAAAATACTGCTGTTCATTTTGGAGGTGCCCAGTTCGCGATTGATGAAGATGACAGGCACTTCCTTTACCTTGAAGCCGCATTTGTAGGCGGTGAATTTCATTTCTATCTGGAAGGCGTATCCTTTGAAGCGGATACCGTCCAGATTGATGGTCTCCAATACCCGGCGGCGGTAACATACAAATCCGGCTGTAGTGTCGTGGATGGGCAGCCCGGTGATGAAGCGCACATACTTGGAGGCAAAATAAGACATCAGTACACGTCCCATGGGCCAGTTCACTACGTTCACACCACTCACATAACGTGAACCGATGGCTACATCGGCACCCTCTTCGGAGCAGGCGCGGTAGAGTCGCGGCAAGTCTTGGGGATTGTGGCTGAAGTCGGCATCCATTTCGAATACATACTCATAACCTCGTTGCAATGCCCACTTAAAGCCGGCTATGTAGGCTGTACCCAGTCCTAACTTTCCTTTGCGCTCCACCATGAAGAGGCGTTCGGGAAACTCCTGCTGCAAGGTCTTTACAATGGCAGCCGTTCCGTCCGGCGAACCGTCTTCAATGACAAGGATGTGAAAACCATGTTTCAGAGCAAAAACGGCACGGATGATATTTTCTATATTCTCCCGTTCATTGTAGGTGGGGATGATGACAATACTGTCTGATGTTTGCATACTTATAGGTAATGGGGGTTATAACTGGGAACAAATGTAATACATTTCTTTTTTATCTGGCAGCATTTTCACACAAATCTTGATTTTGCAAAGTTCTGGCGCCACGACTTTTTCATTTATGTAGTTCCTTCTAACTCCTGACTATGAGGAATGCAGGTTAAATCAAAGAACCGTATGCTTGACTTTGAACTTTAGCCTCAATCTTTAGCTATTCCCGTTTCAATCATTAACAGAAAACATTCAAACTATTAAAGAAAAACTTTCGAAGTATAAAGGATAAAGTGGGTAGATATAGGGAGAAAAAGTGCTCTTCAGTCTTGGTCTGTCTATCCCAAGCCTTGGGATAGACAGACCAAACCCTGGGATACATGTCCGCAGGCTGGGGATAAACTTTGTGTAACATAACTCCTGAATAGGGATTGTGCAGGCTGTGTTATTCATAATTGGAGGAAAAGAAGTTTCATTGCCTTCCCCGATAAATAGGGCGATACAGAAAAAAGGTGAAGGATGTGCAGGCTGACAGCAGAAAGATTATTTCAGAGAACATAGTTGCCGACAGGTCAAAGCTAAAGATTATTTGTGTATTTTTGCACCGAATTTATTTCGGTAGGATACCTTATGAGAGGCAATACCGGGGGAAAAAGCGCAAAGCAATGAATATAACTGAACTGCAACAATCTTATGCTTCCCATCCCAATGTAGAGGGGGTGTGCAGGCTTCTGAAAGATAACTCTGTCCGTCACCTATATTGCGGAGGTTTATATGCCTCTGCCGCTTCTTTGTTTTCGTCTGTATTGGTTCAGCGGGCTACTTGTCCGCTCGTTTTCATTCTGGGCGATATGGAGGAAGCCGGTTATTTCTATCATGATTTGACGCAGATATTGGGGACAGAGCAGGTATTGTTTTTTCCTTCTTCGTTCCGCCGCGCCATCAAGTACGGGCAGAAGGATGCGGCAAACGAAATACTCCGTACAGAAGTGCTGAGTCGCCTGCAAAAAGGAGAAGAGGGGCTTTGCGTGGTGACCTATCCGGATGCGCTGGCCGAAAAGGTTGTCTCTCGTAAGGAACTGGGAGAGAATACACTGAAACTGCATGCAGGCGAGAGGGTGGATATGAACTTCGTGACGGACGTATTGCGCAGCTACGGTTTCGAATATGTGGACTACGTCTACGAGCCGGGGCAGTATGCCGTTCGTGGCAGTATTATCGACGTCTTTTCCTTCTCTTCCGAATATCCCTTCCGTATAGACTTTTTCGGCGATGAGGTGGAAAGCGTCCGTACCTTCGAGGTGGAAACACAGCTCTCGAAGGAGAAGAAAGAAAGCATCGTGATAGTTCCCGACTTGAGCCATAGCCTGGAAAAAAAGGGAAGCGGCGGCATGGTGTCGTTCCTCGATTTCCTTCCGTCGGACAGCTTGCTTGCCATGCGCGATTTTCTCTGGTTGCGCGAACGCATCCAGACCGTGCACGACGAATCGCTCACCCCACAGGCCATCGCCGCCCGTGAGTCGGAGGAGAATGGAGCCATCACGCTGGAAGGCAAGCTGATTGATGGTGGCGAGTTCACCCTGCGCGCCCTCGATTTCCGCCGGATGGAGTTCGGCAACAAGCCAACCGGAACGCCGGATGCTACCGTCTCGTTCCATACTACGGTACAGCCTATCTTCCATAAAAACTTCGACATGGTGGCAGAGAGTTTCCGCGAATACCTCTCCCGTCACTACACCATCTACATATGCAGCGACAGCCTGAAACAGACCGACCGCATCCATGCCATCTTTGAGGACCGTGGAGACAACATATCCTTTACCGCCGTGGAACGGACGCTGCACGAAGGCTTTGCCGACGACACTTTGCGTATCTGCGTCTTTACCGACCATCAGCTGTTCGACCGCTTTCACAAGTATAACTTGAAGAGCGACAAGGCACGCAGCGGCAAGGTGGCCTTGAGCCTGAAGGAGCTGAACCAATTCACCCCCGGCGACTATGTGGTGCATACCGACCATGGTGTGGGGCGTTTTGCCGGACTGGTACGTATCCCCAACGGTGACACCACGCAGGAGGTGATGAAGATTGTCTATCAGAACGAAGATGTGGTGTTTGTCTCCATCCACTCTCTGCACAAGGTTTCCAAGTACAAGGGAAAGGAGGGTGAAGCGCCCCGCCTCAACAAGCTCGGCACCGGAGCCTGGGAGAAGCTGAAAGACCGCACCAAGACGAAGATAAAGGATATTGCCCGCGACTTGATAAAACTCTACTCGCAACGCCGCGAGGAGAAGGGGTTCCAATACAGTCCCGACAGCTTCCTGCAACGGGAGTTGGAAGCCTCCTTCATCTATGAGGATACCCCCGACCAAAGCAAGGCTACTTCCGACGTGAAGGCCGACATGGAGAGTGCCCGTCCGATGGACCGCCTGGTGTGCGGTGACGTGGGCTTCGGCAAGACGGAGGTGGCTGTTCGTGCCGCTTTCAAGGCTGTGGCGGACAATAAGCAGGTGGCTGTACTGGTGCCCACTACCGTACTTGCCTATCAGCATTTCCAGACCTTCAAGGAGCGCTTGAAAGGCTTGCCTTGCCGGGTGGAGTATCTGAGTCGTGCCCGCACCGCTGCTCAGGCAAAGGCTGTAGTGAAAGGGCTTGCCGAAGGGGAAGTGAATATTCTTATCGGTACCCACCGTATCCTGGGAAAAGACGTTAAGTTCAAAGACCTTGGTTTGTTGATTATTGATGAGGAGCAGAAGTTCGGCGTCTCCGTCAAGGAGAAACTCCGCCAATTGAAGGTGAATGTGGATACGCTGACCATGACGGCTACACCCATTCCCCGTACCTTGCAGTTTTCGCTGATGGGTGCGCGCGACTTGAGCGTCATCCAGACACCGCCGCCTAACCGCTATCCCATCCAGACGGAAGTGCACACCTTCAACGAGGAAATCATTGCCGACGCCGTCAATTTTGAGATGAGCCGTAACGGGCAGGTATTCTTCGTGAATAACCGTATTTCCAATCTGGTTGAGTTGAAGGCCATGATAGAGCGGCACATTCCCGACTGCCGTGTCTGTATCGGACACGGACAGATGGAGCCTGCCGAACTGGAGAAGATAATCTTTGATTTCGTCAATTACGATTACGATGTGCTGCTTGCCACTACCATCATCGAAAGTGGCATCGACATACCCAATGCCAATACCATTATCATCAACCAGGCGCAGAACTTCGGCCTCAGTGACTTGCACCAGATGCGCGGACGTGTGGGGCGGAGCAATAAAAAAGCTTTCTGTTACCTGCTGGCACCGCCTTTGTCCTCCCTTACTCCCGAAGCAAAACGACGCCTGCAAGCCATCGAGAACTTCTCCGACCTGGGCAGTGGCATCCACATTGCCATGCAGGACCTTGACATCCGTGGCGCAGGCAATATGCTCGGTGCCGAACAGAGTGGTTTCATTGCCGACCTAGGCTACGAGACGTATCAAAAGATTCTTTCCGAAGCTGTGCACGAACTGAAGACCGACGAGTTTGCCGACCTTTATGCCGAAGCACTGAAAGCAGACGGAGGCGTCATCAGTGGAGAACAGTTTGTCGACGAATGCCAGGTGGAAAGCGACCTCGAACTTCTGTTGCCTGCCGATTACGTGACTGGCAGCAGCGAGCGTATGTTGCTCTATCGCGAGTTGGACGGATTGACACTCGACAAGGATGTGGATGCTTTCCGTACCCGCCTCGAAGACCGCTTCGGTCCGATTCCTCCCGAAACGGAAGAGTTGCTGCGCATCGTTCCCTTGCGCCGCATAGCTGCTCGGCTCGGGGTGGAAAAAGTCTTTCTGAAAGGTGGGCGCATGTCCCTGTTCTTCGTCTCCAATCCGGATAGCCCGTATTATCAGAGCCAGGCATTCGGCAAGGTCATTGCTTACATGATGAAGTACACCCGCCGTTGTGACCTGCGCGAACAGAACAACAAACGGAGTATGCTGGTGAAGGATGTCAGGACGGTAGAAGAAGCTGTCTGTGTGTTGCAGGAGGTAGTGGCAATGCAGGTGGAAGAGTAAACTGTTGCCACTCCTGCCACTAACGTCCGAACTGCAAAGCGAATCCCAAATTGAAGAAAGTGATGTTGTTTTTGAACCAGCTATGGTCTACTCCGTCATCATAGCCGTCTGTGTTATAAAGTCGTGCATCGGGGTTGGCAAACCAGTCTGCTGTCAGGAAATCACAGCGAATCATGCCCGAGAGTTTACGGCTGATGCGGAACTCATAGCCTGCTGCGAAAGTTATTCCACAATATCCTTTATGGAAAAGGTGTCCGTTCCGTTCACTGCGTTTATATGTCCGTTCTTGATAGTTCATATACCCGATGCCGAATGATAGGAACAGTCCTTGATTACCGTTGCTCCACAAGGGACGGTATGTGATGTTGGGGCGTATGCAGTGCAGATGTGCCTTATCCGGCAGGCGGGCCATGCGCAGATAGTCATATTGAAGTCCCACGGCAAATAGGGGCGTGATGTAGTAGCGGCCTTCTGTCATGAGGTCATATCCCACCCGGTTGCCGTTCTTGCTGAAGAAGTCGTTGCGGTTTCCTTCTACATGGGGCAAGGAAACACCGCCACCAAGGATGATGCTGTAATTTTGCGGTAGGCATTCGCTTTGTGCCAGCATCCCTGTCACTCCGATGGAGAGTAGGGATAGACAGAGGAGGAATCGTTTCATTCTTTTTCTTGAGTTTTTTGAAGTATCGGATCTTTCTATCGCTTACCGTATAGCTTGTCTATCAAATCCGCCCGTCCTATCCGCCGCAGTTCATTCATGATATTCCTGCGTTCCTCGGGCTTGTACCAGAAGAAGAATTGGCGTTGTGCCAGTTTCTCGCGCTGTGTCTTGGCGCTGAATACCGGTTCCAGCGTATAAGGATGGAAGCCCGTGTACCATGCTTCGGTGGCTACGGTCATGGGAGTAGGGGTAAAGTCTTGCACTTGTTCCAGATGGAAGTCCAGTCGCTTGGTGATGACGGCAAGTTCCGCCATATCCTCTTCCTTGCATCCGGGATGACTGCTGATGAAATAAGGGATGAGTTGTTGGCGCAGTCCTTCTTCACGGTTAATTCTGTCGAATATCTTCTTGAACTCACCGAACTGGCTGAACGGAGGCTTGCGCATGATGTTGAGCACGCGGTCTGACGTATGCTCCGGTGCTACCTTCAGGCGACCGCTGACATGGCGGGCAATGAGCTCGCGGGTATATTCCTGCGTACTTTTGTTAGTGTTCGGGTCCTTGCTCTGGTGCAGCAGCAGGTCATAGCGTACACCGCTGCCGATGAACGACTTCTTGATGCCGGGCAGGGCATCTACGGCATGATAGATGTCAAGCAGCGGACGGTGGTCTGTATTCAGATTGGGGCATACCTTGGGGTAGATGCACGACGGACGCTTACATTTCCTGCAGACGGCCTCATCCCGTCCCTTCATGCGGTACATATTGGCCGACGGGCCTCCCAAATCGCTCAAATAACCTTTGAAATCTGGCAGCTCCGTGATGGCTTTCACCTCTTTCAGAATGCTCTCCTTGCTGCGGCTTACGATGAATTTGCCCTGGTGTGCGGAGATGGTGCAGAAGGCACATCCTCCGAAACATCCGCGATGCAGGTTGACGGAGAACTTTATCATGTCGTATGCCGGAATACGTTTCCCCTTGTATTTGGGATGGGGCAGGCGCGTGTATGGCAAGTCGAAAGAGCGGTCGAGTTCAGCTTCCGTCAAAGGGGGATAGGGAGGATTGACTACTACCGTCTGCTTGCCGCTCTTTTGCAAGATGCGGGATGCTGTATATTTGTTGCTTTCCTCCTCGATATGACGGAAGTTGGCAGCTTCTTTCTTTTTATCTTTCAGACATTCTTCATGGGAAAAGAGGGTGATATCCTCTTCTTGTACCACTACTTCCTTGTCAAGGTAAACCATTTGGGGAATATCGGCGATGAGCTTTTTGAAGCTTGGGGCGTCCATCTGTGTCTGTTGGCGTTTCAGCCTTTCCGCAAGTTCCACCACCGGTTTCTCTCCCATACCGTAGATGAGTGAGTCGGCTCCGCTGTCAAGGAGGATGCTGGGGCGTACACGGTCCTGCCAATAGTCATAGTGCGTCAGGCGGCGCATGCTTGCCTCGATGCCGCCCAGTACGACGGGGACATCGGGGAATAGCTTCTTTAATATCTGGGTATATACAATGGAAGGGTACTCCGGACGCATATCCGGACGTGCATCCGGGGTATAGGCGTCATCACTGCGCAAGCGTTTGTTGGCAGTATATTTGTTGACCATCGAATCCATACAGCCGGGACTGATGCCGAAGAACAGACGGGGACGTCCCAGTTTTTTGAAGTCGCGCAAGTCGTCGCGCCAGTTGGGTTGGGGGATGATGGCTACGCGCAATCCTTCTGCTTCGAGGATGCGGCCTATGACGGCGGCTCCAAAAGAAGGGTGATCCACGTAGGCGTCACCGCTGAAAAGTATTACATCCAATTCGTCCCAACCACGCAGTTCCACTTCTTTCTTGGTAGTAGGAAGCCAGTCTGTAAGGCGATATTCTTTCATTTGCACATTAAAAACTGTAATGTCATCCGTTCTCCGTCGTAAATCTCACGGAAGCCTATCTGCTGCTCGGAAAGATACTCTTTCATGTCATTGAAGGCAGCAGCGTCGTCCATGATGATTTCCAGCTTCTCGCCTTTTCCGGCCTCGCACATGGCTTTGATGGCAGGGATTAAAGGGCTGTAATGCTGTTGTCCGCAGGTGTCGATGGTTTTCATTTATTCTTCTTCTATGGTGTCTTGTTGGGAAAGCCATTGCAGATAGAGCTTGATGAGCTGTTGTAGTCCGAAGGCCTTCATGTTGTTGTGATAGATAACGTCGATACAGAGGTCGAGCAGGTCTTTGCTGTCTTCCTCTTGCGCGGCGATGAGGGAGCGGATGTTCAGTTTCAACTTGTCGAGCACGGTTTCGTCCACAATACCGTTGCTGTCGATGAGATGGCGGAAGAGGCCGTATTTCTCGATGGTGGCAAGATTCTCTTCAGAAACTTCTAAACTACGGGTTCCGCTGGGATTGGCTTGTATAGTGTACATGATGTTTAATGTTTAGTGGTTAATGTTTAATGATTAATGGAAGCAAAGATAGTTTTTTCACTACAGATTACACAGATTTCCACGGATTATTTATAGGGATTGCTATTTTGTCTGTGTTAATCTGTGTAATCTGTGGTGAGAAAGCGGAGTATGGATGCCATAATTACATTTCTGGATGTTTCTTCCCGGATGCTTTCAAAAGGGAATCCCATGACAAAAGTGCGATAATCACTGCCTTGATAGGCTACGGCGGCGGGTGTGTTGCCGATGGCATAGGTCATGACTGGAAAAGCGGGAGACATGGGCAGGATGCAATCAGGGGAAGTGACCGGATAGCTTTGCTCATTCGGCAGGCGGGGAAGGGTGAAGGTATGCCCCAGTCCCCGGACAGCGATTTTGTCCCCGTCTGTTTTCAGAGAGTTGCCATGCCGGTACTTCAAGATATTCTGAATAAATTCTTTATTGCCCTGCGAGCTGTCCATATCGCTGCCTACGTAGGCACCGCTGACCAGGAGATGACCTCCCGACTGGCAATAGGAAGTCAGTATGCGCTGCATGGGCGAGGAGAATGTTTTGTAGTAGGTATTGCGTGCCGGATTGCTGGAATTGTCTTCTTTCTCAAGTCCGAGGATATAGTCCACTATCGGATAATCCTCTAATGAGAGGATACCCTTTTCCACAGCCTCGTCGCTGCATGAGACGAAGCTGTAATTTCCGGCTGCCTGGATGGCTTTGCCATGTACGAAGGGGTAATCGAAAGTGTTTCCGATGATTTTCATGCCTTCGTATTCGTCACTGCTCTCTCCCAGACGTCGTCCTGCTTCCTTCCGGCTAAAATTCTGCTGGGCGCCGCAGAGGGAGATGTCATAGAGATAGGGTACGCCGGGATCTTGTGACAAGTCGAAGCCTGCCGCATCGGGGGTGTCTATAACGGCAGGCCCGCTGATGCGGTCGAATCCGTTGACGATAAGTATCTGTCCTTTTTCACGCTTTGCCTTGTAGGCGGCAAGAATTTCCGAAGGGAAGCTTTCGCCACCCCGGTTTACGGCGGTTACTTTAAAGGAATAGACGATGCCCGGTTCTATTTTTACGGTATGGGATGGGGAGCTGACGCGTACGCCATTGTCAAATCCTCCACGACCGATACGTGTATATACAATGTATTCACGTGGCTTGGCAGTCGGCTCCAACGGGTCTTCCTCTCCTTGCCAGGAAAGCTCTAAAGTATTCTTCTTTTGACCGAAGCGGATGGCAAAGTGGCTGACGGGAAAGGGTTGGACAACGTAGTCTTTGCCGTGCTGGCTGCATATGTATTGCAGAATGGCTTTATAGAGCGCACGCCCGACGGTGAACTTGAAGTTAGGGTCATGTCCCAAGCGCATATCTGCGAAGTTCTGGTGCGACAACAGTTCTACGATGGTGGAAGGGACGGCGGGCAGGCGTGTTTCACTGTAGTTACGGTTCCATAGGCTGCGGCGTGTCCAGTCGACGTTGAAGGTAGAGCGGATATCACGCTGCAACTGCGTCAGCAGAATGTCTGAAAGGTCACGGGAGGCATGGCGGTCTGTACCGGCATGCAACTTGCCGTTGTTGAAGTTGGTGGTATAAATGCCGAGAGTGCCTATAATCTCATCTTCCTTACTGAAACCGGCATCGCTATGCAGGGCCATACTCATTTCAAAGGGGATGCCCAAACCTTCTTCCGTCGGGTTGAATAGTGATTTTCCTGCAAGGTAATTCACTGTACGGGAACGTACGTTGATGTCGTCGTTCATATCATTCTTTCCCTCATAGCCTCCATAGACGGGATAGGGCATGCCTGCCCATTGGGCAAAGTAGCGTGCGCCTTCCAGGTATCTGGGCAAGCCGCTGGTTTGTCCTCCGCGGGCAATGTTGCCCATGCCTCCTCCAAAGCGGACGGCATCGGCACAGACCACGCCTTTCTCTTTGCTTTCGTTGCTCAATACCACCATGCCGTAGTCGTTCCGGCCTTTGTCAAAAGTGAATGTGCCGAGGTACACCCATGTGCCGCTTCCTATTTGCTGGTTCACCTTGAACTCCGTGACGCCTCCATTGTGAAATACAAGATATTTGGCATCGCTTACGCTGCCCGGCAGTGTTTGGTAAGATACGTATACAGCATATTCTCCCGTTTCCGGAATATCGGGTACCCATTCGGCAAAAGCCTTGTCTTTCTTCTTTTCAGTTTTGGCAAAGCGTGCCGTGCCGGAGAGGAAAGGGTTTTCATTGTCCTGATAGATTCGTTTCCGTTGGGCAAATCCGGGTCGGGAGGTCTGTTCCCAACGTGCTTTCCGGCTTTTCACGTCCAGATAAAGGGAACCTTGTCCTCCATGTCCGCTCAGGCTACCGTCATTGTCTACGATGACTTCCTGCTTCTGCGTGTCCCTTTCGCGGGGAGTGAATACATTGGCTCCTGCATTCTCCAGCATGGGCAGGAGGTAGGGCAGGATGAAGGATTGGGTGAACTGGTCTTCTGTAGTGCAGAACAGCCTCGGGCGTTGCCATCCCCATTTGTCCTTGTCCTTGATATAATATTTCCCGTGGCTTTGCCAAAGGGCGATGTGGCGTCCTTCCAGTCCGCGGGTGATGTCGTAGGGGCGCGAGGTACGGGTTACCCAGGGGGTACCTTTGTATTCCAGGTGGCTGAACAGACGTGCCTTGTCTTTCTTCCCTTTCCGGTAGAGGTTGGGGATAAGCTCTTCGATGCTCTTCCCGTCAGCAAAGACGGTGAGGTCGAAATAGTTCACCGGTCCTGGCAGGATTTGTCCCAGATGGCGGTAAATGGCATCAACGGTTTCAGGCCGTAGAGGCTGGTAGGCAAAGCGCTCGTTTGTATAGACAAGCAATTTCTTCTTCCGGAAGTCAATGCGGAAACTATCCAGCTTGCAGGTACCGATGTTGGCCGTATGGGTGGTGTATTCCCTAAAGAATGTCTGGAGGCGTTCTTCCACATTCTGCTCTAGTTCTTGTGCCGGAAGGAGGAATCCACACAAGAGCCATATGCCGGTTAGGATAAGTTTTTTCATATTGATGAAATATTGAAGTTGCCAATATCTGCTTTTATCAGACGGTGGTGCGTGCAAAAGTACATAAAAGAAAGCTTCACTGATGAGCGGGTTACTTTCTTTTTATTATTTTGCAGACATATAAGTAAGTCTTAAGAATTAAAAAGCATTAATCGGCAATCTTTTTCAGTTCTGTCAGTTCCGTAACTTTGTCCGGATAGAGGATGGCGTTGTGCGCAGCCATTTGAGCTGCTTTCTTATGGATTGGGTCCATTCCTTCGGGAGAATATGGGTTTTCTGTTACATTCTGATGGGTCAATGCCTCAAACCATGTGCAGGCAGCTGTATATCTGCCTATGGTTAAGTCAAGGTGGTATCCGTCCCTATTCATATGGTCGCCGATAAAGGAGGTACGTGCATTTTGTATGGCGGTTCCCGAAGGGATAATTTTCTTGATACCCACCAGGTTGGCGGCTTTCTTTACTGCATCCACAATGCTGGTGTACATTTTCATTTGGTTCTGGTCATAGTTTTTGAATCCGGTGTGGTTGGCATTGGTAGCATAAGCCCATGTCTGGTGCATCATTAATACGGTTTCCTTTCCAATTCGTTCCCTGATATAGTTAACCAATTCAGGTAGGGAAGCTTTGTAGCTGTCATAGATACCAGACAAAGGGCTGGCCTGCTGAACACTGATATAGTCCCATTTCTCATCGGCCAGTGCTTTCTCAATAGTCATTGACCGGGTTTCTGTTTTTTCCCCGTCTTTCTCTACTTTGCGATAGGCATAGGCCGGAGCGTTGTTGCGTATGTTTTGCACGTGCCGTTCCAGTGAACATCCTCCGATAAACATATTGCCGATAATCATGGTGATACCTTCAGCTTCTCCCAGTTCGTGCAAATATTGCTCTACTGCATCTTGTGAAAAGCTGTTGCCTATTGCCAATACTTTGATGGTGTCGTTATTGGCATGGCATCCATTTGCAAACAATGTAAATGGCGTGAGTAGGAATAAAATGACAAGGATGTTGATAGCATACTTTTTCATAATGGTGTTTGTTTTTAAGTTTTGTCGTTTCGATAAATAAGTAACAAAATTATTTGATTGTTTTTATATCTGCAAATATTCCTTGGGAATATAAGAAGGCTGAGACATGAAAAAATGAGATGCATTGCCGGAGCAATACATCTCATCCTATTGTTAATATTTTATCCGTTTATAGCGGAATGTATTCCACAAAGGCTTCCATCGCCTCATAGGAAGCAAGTCCGAGGCTGTCATACAAGGCAGCTGTTCCGCGGTTACGGTCCTCGCTGCGTTGCCAGAACAGACGTTCGTCATTGCCCAGGAACGGTGCGCTTTCCATCTGCGATTGATGCTTCAGGATAGAGTTACGCTTGGCACGCAGTTCTTCCGGGCTGATGGGCACAGCCATCTCGATGTTTTCGATTTCCCATTCGGCCCATGCACCGCGGTACATCCAGATACGGCATTCTTTCAACCATTTGGCACCTTCTTCTTTTTCTAAGTCAATGGCGGCAAATACGGCGTCCGTACAAACACGGTGTGTGCCGTGCGGGTCGGCCAGGTCGCCGGCAACGAAAATCTGATGGGGTTTCACTTCACGCAATAGGTTGCGTACAATTTCCACGTCTGCTTCGCTGATAGGATTCTTCTGTATCTTGCCCGTTTCGTAGAATGGCAGGTCAAGGAAATGACAGTGATCCAGAGGGATATTATTGTATGTACATGCAGTGCGTGCCTCGCCACGGCGAATCAGTCCCTTGATGGTCAAGATGTCGCGTGTATCCATGTCACCGTCTTTCTTCTCCTTCAAGTATTTACGGATTTCAGTATATTTGTCATTGATGACCTGGTCTTCGCTGTTGTTGAAGATTTGGTTGAACCCGTTGATGAAGTGCAGGAAGCGGATAACTTCTTCATCGCCTACGGCAATGTTACCGGAAGTTTCGTAAGCCACATGCACGTCATGTTTCTGCTCTACCAGACGACGGATGGTGCCTCCCATGGAGATAACGTCATCATCGGGATGCGGAGAAAATACGACCACACGTTTTGGATAGGGCTTTGCACGCTCAGGACGATAGGTGTCGTCAGCATTCGGCTTGCCGCCCGGCCATCCGGTGATGGTATGTTGCAGGTCATTGAATATCTTGATGTTCACGTTATAGGCTGAGCCGAACAATGCCAGCAGTTCGCTCAGACCGTTTTCGTTGTAGTCCTTGTTGGTCAGTTTCAGAATGGGTTTTCCGGTGAGTTGGCACAACCAGACGATGGCACTGCGGATGAGCTTGTCGTTCCATTCGCAGGAGGTTACCAGCCAGGGGCGTTGGATACGCGTCAAATTGGCGGCGGCAGACAGGTCGATAGCTACATGTGCATTGTTGTGAGTCTGCAGATAAGATGCAGGGATAGTATCTGTTACCGGACCTTCAACGCATTCTTTCACCTTTTGCGCTTTCTCCTCACCCCATGCCAGCAGATATATTTTCTTTGCCGAGAGGATGGTGGCTACTCCCATGGTGATGGAGCTGATGGGGGTATTTTCAATGCTACCGAACATCTTGGAAGCTTCATTGCGGGAGTCGTTGTCCAGCAATATCAGACGAGTGGTAGAGTTCAGGCGTGAACCCGGTTCATTGAAACCTATATTACCTACACGGCCAATGCCCAGCAAAGCGATGTCTAAGCCACCGAAACTTTCAATGCGCTGCTCGTAAAGACGGCAATATTCAAAGATGGCGTCTTTGGCGATGGTGCTGTCGGGGGTGAAAACATTCTGTTTGTCAATGTCCACATGGTCTATCAGCATTTCCTTCAATGCGTTGAAGTTGCTGTTGATGGCATTGGGAGCTAATGGATAATATTCGTAGAGGTTGAATATGACTACGTTGCGGAAACTTAATCCCTCTTCCTGGTGCATACGTACCAAGTCTGCATATACATTGCGCGGAGAGTTACCGCCTGCCAGTGCCAAGACACAGAAACGTCCCGCCTTTTGCTTGTCACGGATTAACTGTGCAATGTCAAGGGCAATCTGGTTGGCGCCTTCTTCCGCAGACTCATAAATATCTGTCGGGATTTTTTCCAGTCGGGTCAATACCGACCGTTCAAATGCATTCTCAGGTCTGTAGTACCTGGGGGAGACTCTGTTGAGAGTGATTTGAGAGCTTAGATTGGTTTTCATAAATTGAATATTAATAAATGATTAAGTATTGCGCTGTTCTTTCAATCAACAAATATACGAAAAACAATGTTCATTCGCATGTTGTTGAAGATTAATTAAGAGATTGTATTGGTTTCCGGTACAAGTTTGCCCATGGCCCATACGGCTCTTACGTTCAAGTCTTCGTCCATGACGATGATGTCGGCATCCTTGCCTTTTTGGAGGGAGCCTTTGCGGTCGTATACGCCCATAATCTTTGCCGGGGTTTCAGAAGCCATGCGTACGGCGTCTGCCAACGGAATTTCGGCTTTTTGTACCATGGTACGTATCAGTCGGTCCATGGTGGCTACGCTGCCGGCAAGGGCAGAATGGTCGGCAAGCTTGCAGACTCCGTCCTCGATGATAACGCGCGGGTCAAAGGCTTCCCGGCTGTCGCTTGCGGCACATGCCAGGGCGTCGGTTATCAGGCAGGTGCGTTCTACGCCTTTTATCTTGTAGACCAGTCGCAGGATGGTGGGAGGGACATGGATGCCGTCGGCCACCACTTCCACCGTCATGTCGTCCAGCAGATAGATGCTTTCTACCGTGCCTTCGTATTTGTACTCGCGGCGTTTGTGGAAACCGGGCATTGCATTGTAGAAGTGGGTGGCATGGGTATAGCCAGCTTCGTAGGCTGTACGGATGTCTTCAAACTCCGCTTGCGTATGGGCTACCGATGCCAAGATACCTTTGGCGGTGATGTATTTTCCGAACTGCATGGCTCCCGGAAGTTCGGGGGCAGCGTCCCAGCGCTTGATGCAAGACCAGGTTTCTACGATGGGAATATATTCGTTGGGGTCGGGACTCTTGATGTTCTCGGGGATTTGTCCGCCTGCCATCGCCATATTCAGGTAGTGCCCTTCCAGATGCAGGCCGAGGATAGGGCTGTCTTTTTCTTCCATCAGCTTGGTGCAGGTTTCGGCTGCTTGCTCAATCATGGGGACGGTGGAGGAGGAGAGGGTGGGGAAAATACTGGTCGTTCCATATTTCATATGGGTTTTGACGGCTGCACGGAAGGCATCTTCGGTACATTCCATAAAATCACGGCCTCCACCGCCATGAGCATGAATCTCCACGCCACCGGGGAGTACATACATACCTTTTACGTCTATCAATTGTGCACCGATTACGGCAAGGTCACAGTTGGTCACTTCCAATATTTTTCCGTCTCTGATGAGTACAGAGCCGTCTTTAAGCCATCCTTGCGGGGTAAGGATGCGGGCGTTGATAAGTTGGGTCAACATAGGATTTGGGGGTTAGAGTTGTTAAATTAATCATGTTGTCGTTTTGACATTGTTTCGGAGGGCAAAAATAGGTACTTTTTGGAGAAGATGTACTCCTTCTTTTTAGGTATTTTCATTAAATACTCTAAAAATGGACGTTTATTAGATAAAACTGTATGATTTGCAATGCATAGAGAAAGATGCCTATTCTTATTTTGTTCCTCCATAGAGGAGAGAATAGCTAATCTATCAGTTCCTATTCACAGAAAAGTAGTAGATATTGTATGTTTTTTCACCATCTATGGTGGTGAGGGAACGTTTGCCTGGGGAGACTGGAGGGAAATCTTGGTTACGCCTACACCGTTGCTTCTGTTTCGCCTGGGATGAGAGATAGCCATAATGAGAAGTGAGGCGGTTCAATGTCTTTAGGCCTATCTGTTGCAAAAGGTTATGGAACTTAGAGATGCTATAACGCTGTTACATCGTTACGGCGGGTATATTAAGCAAACGTGCCAAAGCCTCTGATTCCGGAGCGTCACCTTTGAACTGTAGACTGAAGTTTTTGAGGTAACTCCGTTTATATTGATAGGAATACCCGGTAATAACTATAAATCTTATCCATCTTCAAAGGCTATAAGTATTACCTTTTTTAGTGATGGGTAATTTTTTTAACTGTATTCGGGTATAATTTCATCTTATCTCCTGAAAGTACCCTTAGTCAATTCTTGATAGTTTAAGTGGTAGTGAAACTTTATCCTCCGGGTCGGAATAATCTAATGAGCTATATATCTGTTGGTAATTCTCGTCTAACATACCATTGATAGCTATTATGGCATCATCTATATGGAATGTGGCCTTTATATTTTCTTCATTTTGTTCCCATGTTCCTGTCATAGTTTCAGTTTCTCCATCTCCTTTAATTGTTAATTTAGCAACATTGTTTTTTGCAAATTGTAAAATAAGAGTAGCTTGTTCCTCGCCTATATTAATGCTTCCCTGATATATCCCAATAATAGATTTAACTTCTTGTTCTATTCTAAGAGTCGCACTTGCACCGTCCTCTTTAGTCCTGAATGTTACAGAGCCTATACGTTTGTTACTTTTAGTATTGGCCTCATATCCTATTTTGACTGGGATTTTGCCAGCTGGCATGTCTTTCAATTGTTTTTCTGATGGATTGACTGATAACCAGTCTGACACATTCTCAGTATGCCAGTCCGCATTTGATGAGACGTTGATTTCGAAATACCCCTTTTCTGCTGATACTGTTTTATACGTAATGTCAAGAGCTATTTCGGGATAGAAGATTTCTGTTGCTTCTTGTGTTATATTAAGGACTTGTATAATCTCTCCGCTTTTGAAAAGTACTTGCTCAGTCCGTTCTTTATAACCGGTATTGGCTGAATATCTGACTTTTACTTTGGTCTCTCCATTTCCGGATGGTGGGGATAGGGTTACCCAGCTATTGTTACTTATATTTGTTTCCCATGGAGCTTCATTAGTAGTAACGGTTATGTCAAATGAACCTGCTATATTAGTGACTTTTTGAGAATAAATATTTAATGAGATTACTGCATCGGCGGCTTCTTGTATAATGGTTAAGGTTTGCGATGCTGATTCTGTTTTGAAATATATCTCACAAGAACGTTTTTTGTTTAATGTGTTTTTCTTGTAAGATACTGTAATTCTTTTATTTCCAGTGGCATAAGATTCGCTAAGTTCTACCCATTCTGGTACCCCATAGGTAGTCCAATGGATGTTATTGGTATTTATGTCTATACTGAAACTACCCGCAGCAGCTTTTACTTCTTGTATGGAAGGTGTAATACTGATGGCTGTATTTGCTGCACTTTGTTTTACTGTAAATTTTTCCATGTAATCTCCTGCAGCAAAACATACTGTTCCCTCACGCTCTTCGGTTTCTGTATTTTCAGTATAACTGATGGTGATAACTGTATCATTATCACCCTTTTCTGGTGATACCTTCAACCATGGTGATATGTCTGTAATATTCCATGGCGCACTATTAGTTTTGATGCTAATTATTAGTTGACCAGCTGAGGAGGAAACTCTTTCTGATTTTTTACTTAAAGTAAATGTAGGTTCTTGTGATGATTTACCTTTTTGTGTCACTAGAATGCTTTGGTTTACAGAGCCGCAATTGATAGTAATGGTTGCTGAACGTACTTCTTGGCTGTCATTTGGAATGGTAGTGATGCTTATTTGTGCTTTTCCTGCCCGGCCATTATTGGGCTCTATTTTACACCATCCTATTGAGCGTGTTTCCATTACTGAAGCTGTCCATTCTTTACTGGCTGTAAACGATATAGTAGCATTTCCACCTGCGGATGAAAAGGCCGGTTTAAGATTTTCAGTTCCCGGAACTATGATTGACGGAGCTTCGTTTGTATTATCTTCTTTACATGCCATTCCTACAATCACAAATGCTAATAGTATTAATATTTTCTTCATAGCATTATTAGAGTTGGATATTATTTATTATTTGTATCTCAATAGTAATTTATAAAATAGAAAATATGATACTTTAACTCGTTTGGGTTAGGCGGCTCCTAGTAGATTCTAAGTTCTGTCTCTTATACACATCTCCGAGCCCACGAGACGGAGCTACAT
>ENA-OXEG01000473-OXEG01000473.1-human-gut-metagenome-genome-assembly--contig:-NODE-473-length-24438-cov-9.808637_pt1 | contig 24438 bp, 19 predicted proteins | sample MGYA00249355_ERZ652243 | MGnify/ENA primary metagenome ERZ652243 (study PRJEB26925, sample SAMN05826944) | human gut metagenome | biome: ENVO:2100002; feature: ENVO:00000062; material: ENVO:00002003... | reverse complement strand
TGGGCTCGGAGATGTGTATAAGAGACAGGAACATGCGCTTGGCGCGGTTGATCTGCTGGGAGATCTTCGGCAGGTAGGTGATTTTGAGCGGAGTTCCGTACTGTTTGATCAGTTCCATCAGCGGAATGTCGTGGAAATTCAGCTCGTTGTCCTCGACGGAGAACTCATCCTGCGGGAAATCGAACGATTGTTCGATCAGGTCGATGTACTTGTCTTTCATGGCTCGTTCGGTAAAGTTTTTGCAATCCGGCCCGGTTACTTTGCAATTTTCGGGCGAAAGTAGCTCGCCCGGATTTTGGAAAAAATCGGGATGCAAAATAGGCGAATATTTTTCGGATAACCAACACTTTGCCCGATTATTTTGAAAAAGCCCTCCGAAATATTGCTTTTTCCGCTGAAAAAGGGTAATTTTGAACCCGGATTTAAAGGATTTTCAACCGTGCTGATTCATACCCTGATACAATATCTGGAGTCGCACAGGCGGCTCGTCGTACCCCAACTCGGAACGTTCATCGTCAAGGAGCCGGGCCGGAGCGTCGTCTTTTCGGAACTGCTCAAGCGCGACGACGGCGTGCTGCGGGGGCTTCTCCGCGCCGGGGGGATGGGCGAACTGGAGGCCGCGGGCGAGATCGACCGCTTCGTTTTCGAGATCCGCCACGCCGTGGAGCATGGCTCGGAGTACCGCCTGGAGGGCTTCGGGGTGATGAAACCCGGTCCCAATGCGACCATCGCCTTCGTCTACGAGCCGCAACCCGCGTCGGAATCCCCCGCGCAAGAACCGGCTGCCGGGAAACGTCAGCCGCTGCAACCCGAGAAGGTGGCCGAGGCCGTCAAGACGGCTTTCACGGAGCCGCGCGTGTCGACTTCGGCGAAGATGAATCCCGATCCTTCGGTGCGGGGGCTGCGCTACGGCAAGCCGCCGAAGAACACCGATGCCTACCGCTACGTCGACCGCGTGCCGCGCCGCCGCGCCGACCGGTTCATCTGGATCGCCGTGATCGCCGCCCTGCTGGCCGTGGCGGCCATCGCCTTCGGACTTTGGCGCGACGCCCGGGAGAAGCAGGCCGAAAACGAATACATCGAACTTCCGCAGGCGGCGGAACTCCCGTCCGCCGCGTCCCAACCCGAACAACTCGAATAAATGACAGAGATCACCACCGTAAAACAACGCTTCGGCATCATCGGCAACTCCCCGCTTCTGGACAGGGCGCTGGAGGTGGCCCTGCGTGTGGCCCCTACCGACCTGACGGTGCTCGTTACGGGCGAGAGCGGTGTGGGCAAGGAGTTTTTCCCGCAGGTTATCCACGCCTATTCCGCGCGCAAGCACAGCAAATACATCGCCGTCAACTGCGCGGCGATTCCCGAGGGTACGATCGACTCCGAACTGTTCGGCCACGAGAAAGGCTCCTTTACCGGCGCCGTGGAGGCCCGCAAGGGGTATTTCGAGGAGGCTGACGGCGGTACGATCTTCCTGGACGAGGTGGCCGAACTGCCGCATCCGACGCAGGCGCGCCTGCTGCGCGTGCTTCAGACGGGCGAGTATATCCGCGTCGGTTCGTCGAAGGTGCAGAAGACCAACGTCCGCGTGGTCGCCGCCACGAACATGAACCTCCAGGAGGCCATCGCCCAGGGGCGTTTCCGCGAGGACCTTTACTACCGTCTGGGGACGGTCCCCATCACGGTTCCCTCGCTGCGCGAACGCCCGGAGGACATTCCGCTGCTGTTCCGCAAGTTCGCCGCCGACGTGGCCGTGCAGTACCGCATGCCCGCCGTGACGCTCGACGATGCGGCGCGCGAGATGCTGAAGAACTACTACTGGCGGGGCAACATCCGCCAGCTGAAGAACGTCGCCGAGCAGATTTCGGCCATCGAGCAGACCCGGGTGATCACCTCCGAGGTGCTGGCGAAATACCTGCCCCCGCAGGGCGGGGGCGCGCCGATGGCCGCCGGGACGATGCGCATGGACGACACGATGTCGACCGAGCGCGAACTGCTCTACAAGGTGCTGTTCGACATGCGCGCCGACATCAACGACCTCAAGCGGATGATCTCCGAACTGATGAAGGGCGGCGTGCCGTGCCCCGAGCCGGTCCGTGACGTCAAGGCCCTGCTGCCGACCACGGCGCAGAGCAGCTACGTTCCGGCCGTCGCTTCCTATCCCCAGCCTCCGGTCTATGCCGAGAGCCAGGAGGTGACTGACGAGCCGCCCCGCGAGATGACCAAGGCCGACATGCAGCGCGAGCAGATCATCCGTGCCCTGCGCCGCAACAACGGCCGCCGCCGCGAGGCCGCTGCCGAACTTTTCATGTCGGAGCGCACACTATACCGCAAGATAAAGGAGTTAGGAATTGAAGACAATTCCTGACTCCAATTAAAAATTAAGAATTAAAAGAATGCGCAGATTCCGAGATAATTTTTCATTTTTCATTTTCCGTTTTTCATTGCTGGCTATCGCCGCGGTGATGACCGGCTGCGGCGTGTCCATCAAATACTCGCTGTCGGGCGCCTCGATTCCGCCCGACGCCAAGACCTTTTCGGTGGCCTACTTCCCCAACAACGCCACGATGGTGTCGCCGATTTTGAGTTCCACGCTCACCGAGGCGCTGGTCGACATGTTCACGCGCCGCACGCGCCTGATGCAGGTCGACGAGGGCGGCGACTTCGCCTTCGAGGGCGAGATCGTCAACTATACCTCGACGACGGCTTCGGTTTCGAGCGACGACTACGCCCTGCTCAACCGCCTGACGATCACCGTCAAGGTGCGCTTCACCAACGCCCTCGACGAGAAGATGTCGTTCAACCGCACCTTCCAGGCCTACGAGGACTACGACTCCACGAAACTGCTTACGGAGGTCGAAGGCGAGCTGATCCCCCAGATCGTCGACAAGATCGTGACCGACATTTTCCAGGCCGCGGCCTCCAACTGGTAATTCCGACGCGCGATGTCCGACCTGAAAACATACTTTGCGGCGCCCGGCCGGGCGGAGACGCCTTCCGCTGCCGAAGCCGGGGACCTTGCGGTGCGCTTCCCGTGGTTCCTTCCGGGGCGTATCCTGCGCGAGACGCTTACGGGCGAATCCGATCCGCGGGTGGCGCTGACGGCCCCGTGGCGGGCCGAGAGTTCGTTGCGCAGGGCCGTCGTCGACGCCTCGGCGCTCACGCAGCTCTCCTCGGAGGAGATCATCGACCGTTTCCTGCAGGAAGAGGACCTGCGCATCGTCGCCGGCGAGGGCGAACCCGAGGAGGAGGTCGTTCTGCAGCCCGAACTGGACGACGACGACGAGGTGGTCACCGAGGAGCTGGCCGAAATCTATCTCGCTCAAGGCCTTCGGGACAAGTCCGTGGCGATTTATCGCAAATTAAGTTTGCGAAATCCCGAAAAAAGTGTTTACTTTGCCGAACTTATTGGCAAAATAGAAAACAATATTAAAATTTAAGGTAATATGTTATACACGATTTGCATTGCCCTGATACTCGTTGCGAGCGTACTGGTGATCCTGGCGGTATTGGTGCAGAACCCCAAGAGCGGCATGGCCGCCAATTTCGGCGCGTCGAACCAGGTGATGGGGGTGCGCGAGACTACGAACTTCCTGGAGAAATTCACCTGGTCGATGGCTATTGCCATCGTGGTTTTGAGCCTTGCGGCTACGCTGGCCATGGACCGCGGTCTGGTCGCCGACAGCAATTTGGAGATTTCGAAGGACGCCAAGGCGCTTCAGGAGCGGGTCATCGAATCCGAGGCCGCCACTACGATGCCGCAGGCCGAGATTCCCTCTGCCGGACAGACCGAGCAGCAGCAGGCCGAGTAGCCTCCGCGCTCCGTCCGGAAACGCCGGAGGGGGGGGGAGACCTCGCCGTTATAGAAGACCGTGGATTCTTTCCGCGGTCTTTTTTTCGCCCGTCCGGAAGCGGTCCCGCATGGGACGATTCATCGGGGGCCGGAACGGTCCCGCAACAGAGACCCCGGAGGGCCGCCTTGCAATATCCGAGGTTGTTTGCCTCCCGGAACGGGACGGTGAATTCCCGCCCGTGTTTTGCGTACGGCCGGAACCTCTCCGATTCATGTATTGGAAAAGCCCGCGGGATGCTCCGCGGGCTTTTTTGTGCCGCTTCGAATCGCTCCGGGAGGAGGCCCCCCCCTGGGCGAAAACGGTCAGAGATGCTGCGGACTGAAAGCCCCGATGGTCTTGATCCGCTCCTCGAAATCGTCGCGCGAGACGAGCGTGTGCCCCTTGATCTTCGACCGGTAGTTGTAGATCGTGCTCACGGAGTAACGCAGCAGCGCGGCGATTTTCGACGAGTCGTTGATGCCCAGCCGGATCAGCGCGAAGATGCGCAGCTCGGTCGTCAGCAGCTCGCCCTTTTTCGGCTCGATGCGCGCCTCCTTGTCCAGCAGGGAGTTGAAATCCTCGATGAACGTGGGGTAGAGTTGCAGGAACGTCGTGTCGAAGTTGCGGTAAAACTCCTCCAGTTCGCGGCTGTCGCCGTCGGTCGGGGAGTACTCCTTCCGCAGTTCGTCGACGCGACCGTCGCGCAGCAGGCGGCGTACGTGGCGGCGCGAGTCGATGATCTTGTCGATGTACTCCGAGCACATCGTCAGGAAGATGCCGATATACTCCTCCTTCACTTCGTTGGCCTCTGAAATCTGGCTGTTCAGTCCTGCCAGTCGCTTGTTGATGTGCTGGAGGTCTTTGTTCGAGATGTTGAGCCGGTTGTTGGCCTGCTGCAATTCGAGCCGCGCAAGGTTCAGCTTGCGGTTCTGCCGCAGGACGAAGACCACGCCCCCGAGGGCCAGCAGCATGAAGCAGCCGATCGACACGACGAAGATGTTGTACATGGCGTCCATCCGCTGCCGCCGGACCTGGTAGGCCTCTTCGATGACGTGCAGCGCCAGTGCGTCCTGCCACGGGCGGAGCCGCGAATTGAAGAACCGTGCGTCGTCCATCACGATCCGCATGTAACGCATGGCGCGCTGGATGTTGTCGTCGTCGAGCAGCGTGTTGGCGAGGCTTTTCAGTGCGGCGTTGTCGCGGATCGCCAGCTGGATGTCGGTCATCGCCGAGCGTGCGAACCACACCTGCGCCGTGGGCGTGTCGTCCATCAGGTCCGCCACGAGGGCGCGCATGTACGACGCCTCGGCATATTCGCGCGAAAGGGGTTGCAGGGTGCTGCACAGCCGTTCGGAAATCTCCACGGCCTGCGGGTAGTCGCGGGCGCCGATCGCCTGGCGGAGCCGGAAGTTGAGGTGCGTGACCGACTCCGGTTCGGTGTTCTCCACGATCAGCTGGGCGTAGATCACCGTAAGCCGCCACGATTCGTGTCCCTGCGCCGAGTCGTGGGAGTAGAGCTGGAGTTCGTCGTTGAGTTTGTGGCGGGCGATGTAGTAGTCGACCAGCTGCCTGCGGTCCAGCGCCGTGGTGTCGACCAGTTTCAGCATGTTCGCCGCTTCGAGGTAGATACCCGCCGAACTGTACAGGTATGCCAGCTGGATACGGCTCTCGTTGAGGTGTCCCGCGTCGTTCATGCGCGTCGCCAGGGCGATGTTGCGGTAGAGGTAGTCGATGGTCGAATCGGCCTGGTAGGGGGTGTATTCGTCGATCAGCTGCTGGTTGAGGATGTAGCGCTGGGCGTCCGAGAAATCCGATTTCCGGAGGATGTTTTTCAGCGATTCGATCCGCTGTTCGCGTCCGGCGATGTAGGAGTCCCGGTGCGAAAGGGTGGCGTCGAGCTGTGAAAGCACGCTTTTCAGGTCGTTTTGGGCCGAGGCGGCGAGCGTTGCGGCGAGCAGCAGTACGGTTGACAGAAGGTTTCTCATGTGCGGACGGTTCACGGTTTGTTCCTGACAAAGATCGGAAAAAGGACGGATGGTTCCAAGACCGAATCGGGTACGGTGCGGTACTTTCCGGCTGATAAAAGTGTCGTTACGGCACCAAAGATAGGAATAATCCCGGGAAAATCAATGCCGGGCGGCGCGCTTTCCGCAGGTCGGACCGTCCGGCCGTTTTTCCCGGCAGGACAGGCGGCCGGCCCGGCGAACGGAACGTGCTCCGGGAGCCGGATTTATTTAAAATATTTTATTATATGCCGTTTCCAGGGTTCCGAGGCGGTTGTGAAAATTCCGATCAATCTACTTTTTTTTGCAATCGTCAAATAATTAATATATTGAATATCAAGTAGGTATATTTTTATAAACGGGTTTTGAGTTTACAATTTGCTGTTTAAATTTTTTTCATGTCGCGGAGGATAGTTACTTTTATTTAAACGGAAATAAGGCGATGAAGTGTCGATTTTTTAAGAACTGCGCCTTACCTATTTATAATATTAACTTAAAACTTAAAAACCTTAAATTCCTATGGCACATTTTTGCAAGAAACTGCAAGCGGACTGCCGGAGAGGGTGGATGCTGGCACTGACGGCGATGCTGATCGTCTTTGCGCCGGCGGCCTTCGCCCAGTCGGCGCCGACAGTGACGGGAACGGTCACCGACCAGTCGGGACAGCCCGTTATCGGAGCCACGATCATCGAGCAGGGAACTACGAACGGCGCTACGACGGGCGTGGACGGCTCTTATTCCCTCAAACTGCGAGGGGGGGGGAATTCTGCTAACCTGATTTTCCAGTCGCTCGGATTCGTTTCGCAAACGGTCGCCGTGAACGGCCGCACGAAGATCGACGTGAAACTCGCCGAAGACGCCGTGGCCCTCGACGCCGTGGTGGCGATCGGTTACGGCACGGTCAAGCAGAAGGACCTCACGACGGCCGTTTCGGTCGTCAAGACCGACGACCTGGCCCGCCGCCCGATCACCTCGGCCTCGGGCGCCCTTCAGGGCAAAGCCGCCGGCGTGCAGGTCATCCAGCCCAACGGCTCGCCCGGACAGGGCATGGTGGTCCGCGTCCGCGGCGCTTCGTCCATCTCGTCGAGCAACGACCCGCTCTATGTGGTCGACGGCGTTCCCGTGGGCGAAGGAAACTACGCCATCGCTTACCTCTCTCCCAACGAAATCGAGTCGATGCAGGTGCTGAAGGACGCCTCGTCGGCCGCCATCTACGGGTCGCGCGCCGCCAACGGCGTGGTGCTCATCACCACCAAGCAGGGCAGCCGGAAACGAGGCCCCGAGATTTCGTTCTCGACCTTCGTCGGCATTTCGAAGGTGACCAAGAGCTACGACGTGCTCAATGCCCGGCAGTACCGCGACCTGATGGAGGAGAACGGCGCCGTGTCGGGGCTTCCGGCCGATCTGACCGACCGGACCGACTGGTTCGACGAAACCTACTCGACGGGCGTCAACCAGAACTACCAGTTCTCGGTCTCCAACGGCGATGAAAACTCGTCCTATTACCTCGGCGGCGGCTACACCAACGAAAAGGGCATCATCAACACCACCTCTTCGGACCGTTACAACGTGAAGGCCAGCTTCGACAAGAAGATTTTCAAATGGGTTTCGGCCAACGCCTCGACGACTTTCTCGCACTACACCACCAAGGGCACGATCATCTCGGGTCAGGGCGCCAACCGCGCCGGTGTGGTGGTGTCGGCCATCACGACTCCGACCTACGCGCCGATCTGGGACCCCGAGAATCCCCAGCAGTTCTACAATAATTTTTACGGCGCCAACCTCACCTCGCCGCGTGAGAACATGGCCCGCACGGATTACAACCAGGATGTCACCGACCGCCTGCTGCTCTCCGGCGGCCTGACGTTCTACCTGGCCAAGGATCTGACCTTCAAGTCGACGGTTTCGATGGACCGCCGCTGGGTCCACTCGTCGTCGTTCCTCGACCCGATCCGCACCTCCTACGGACGGACGCAGCACGGAACCGCCTCGGACACCCGTTCCGACGATATGCGCATGATTTACGACAACATCCTGACCTGGAACAAATCGTTCGACCGCCACAGCCTCGAAGTGATGGCCGGCACGTCGGCCACGACCTCCGTGTGGGAGCAGTTGAGCGGCTCGCGCTCCTATTTCTCCTCGACCAACAACAACGCCATTCCCAACCTGAACGGCGGTAACAACGGCGGCGTCCGCGGCCAGAGCTACGGCAAATCGGAGTGGTCGATCATGTCCTATCTGGCGCGCGTGTCGTACAACTACGACAGCAAGTACCTCGTGACGGCCAATTTCCGCGCCGACGGTTCCTCGAAGCTGGCTCCCGGCCACCGCTGGGGTTACTTCCCCTCGTTCTCGGCCGCGTGGCGTATCTCGGGCGAGAAGTTCCTGCGCGACGTGTCGTGGATCAACGACCTGAAACTGCGCGCCGGCTGGGGACAGACCGGTAACCAGGCGGGTCTGGCGGAGTACGGCTGGATGCAGCAGTACAGCACCAACTACTACGACTGGACGCTGACCGAGAACGCGCAGGCCGTGCCGACGGTCGGCGGTCGCAAGAACATCAAGAATCAGGACCTTACGTGGGAGACCTCTTCGCAGACCAACGTCGGACTCGATTTCGCGCTGCTGAACAACCGTTTGAGCCTCTCGCTCGACTATTACTACAAGTACACCAAGGACATGCTGATGAGCGTGCCTCTGCCCTCGCCCTATCCCAACATCACGCGCAACGACGGCGAGATGTCGAACCAGGGCTTCGAGATCACCCTTTCGTCGGTCAACATCGCCCGGAAGGATTTCAACTGGTCGACCGACCTGAACGTTTCGCTCAACCGCAACAAGGTCGAAAAACTCAACCTGAAGCAGGTATACTACTACGCCACGACCTCCGACGCGACCAACGACAACGTCGTGCGCATGACTCCGGGCCACCCGCTTTCGATGTTCTGGGGCTATGTCTCCAAGGGGGTCGATCCCGAGACGGGCGACCTGGTTTACGAGGACCGCAACGGCGACGGCGAGATCACGCCGCTGGACAAGACCTGGATCGGCAACGCCAATCCCAAGTTCACCTTCGGCATGACCAACAACTTCTCGTGGAAGGGGCTTAACCTGAACATTCTGATCACGGGCTCCTACGGCAACGACATTTTCAACGCCTCGCGCATCGAGACCGAGGGCATGGCTTCGGCCAACAACCAGACCACCACGGTCCTGCGGCGCTGGCGCATTCCGGGCCAGCAGACCGACGTGTTCCGCTCGGACAACCCCGCCTGGAACGTGAAGAATTCGTCCTACTGGGTCGAGGACGGCTCCTACCTCAAGGTGAAGAACATCACCCTGTCGTACGACATCACCTCGCCGAAGCTCAAGCGCATCAACATCACGCGCATCCAGCCTTACATTTCGCTCCAGAACTTCATCACCTGGACCGGCTATTCGGGCTACGATCCCGAGGTGAGCCAGTCGGAAAGCGCCACGCAAATGGGCATCGACTGGGGAACCTATCCCAACGTGCGCACGGTCGTCGTGGGTCTGAATCTTACTTTCTAACCGCTGAAAAAAGAACCGATTATGAAAAAGATATTATTAATTGCCGCGGGTCTCTCGCTGGGGGTTGCCACCACGTCGTGCAGCCTTGAGAAATTCCCCGAGACGATGTATGCCGAGAACAACACCTCCGGCACGGGCGACAGCGAGACGGCCATCAACACCCGCGAACTGCTCGAAGGCCAGCTTACGGCCATGTACAACTACATGAAGGGCGATCTCCAGACCTACTGGTATCAGCTGATCACGCTCGCCGAGGCGCGCGCCGACAATGCCTACGGCGGCAACATGGCCGAGACGAAGGTCGTCAGCGTCGAGTCGAACCACATCGACAGCGACAACGAATTCGCCTCGAACCTGTGGAACTACTCGATGAACGCCGTGGACTATGCCAACCAGGTCATCTGCAACATTGATCTGGTGAAGGAGAACGATCCGTCGCTCACCGACAAGGAGTACCAGGAGTGGCTCTCCGAAGCGCTCTGCTGGCGCGCCTATATCTGGATGAACATGATGCAGCTTTTCGGAGAAATCCCGATGCTGACCGAAATCCCGCCCGCCATCAACGCCGGGAACGTCGAGGAGGTCTATCCGCTCTATTTCCCGTCCCGCGTGTCGAAGCAGACCGTCGGCGAGCAGATCGTCAAGGACATCGAGGAGTATGCCTGCAAATACGCCCCCGACATGGACGCTTCGAACAAATTCCGCATCACCAAGGGCTTCGCCTACGGCCTGATGGCCCGTTTCTACTCCATGCGCGAGTTCCGCGACTGGTCGAAGGTCGTCTCGGCCTGCGAAGCGGTCGAAGGGATGGGGTACAGCCTTTGCGACAAGTACGGCGACCTGTGGGCCTACACCACCGGCGATACGGGCATGGCTGCGATGAACACCCGTGAGTCGATTTTCGAGGTGCAGTGGACCAGCCAGACCTCGGGTTCGTGGATGTGGATGATGTTCCACCGCAACGCCTATGTCCCGGGCGACAGTTTTTCGTGGGCCAAGTGGTGCACGCCGTCGCGTAACCTGACGAAGGCTTACGACGCCGAGGGCGACACCGGGCGCAAGAATGCGTCGGTCGTCTACGACGAATGCGGTTGGTCGTACCACTATCCGAGCGACGAATACGCTTTCATGCACAAGTTCCCGACCAACGTGACCCCGGTTTACCTGATGCGTCTGGCCGAGATCCGGCTCCTGCATGCCGAAGCGCTGGCCAATACGGACGATCCGGGAGGCGCCGCCGACATCGTGGACGAGATCCGCGGCCGCGCCGGCATTGGCAAGCTGACTGCGGCGCAGCGCGCGTCGGCCGACCTGATGCGCGAAGCCGTGCTCCACGAACGCCGTCTGGAACTGGCCATGGAGGGCTTCCGCTGGTTCGACCTGATGCGTTACGGCGACGACTATTCGAAACTGTTCGAAATCTGCGACGGCGTCAACATCAAAGGCTCGGCGTCCTACGACTCCTACTTCCAGACCCGCCGCGCGATGAACGACAACCGCGTGCTGATGCCGGTGCCGACTTCAGTGCTGGAGGATAACACCAACATCGAACAAAACCTGGGCTATTAACCTTAAAATTGCGATTCTGCCATGAAATTCACGATCAATAACAACCTGCGCCTGCTGACCTGCCCGCTGCTGCTCGCCGGAGCCGTATGCTGTTCCAGCGGGAACGACGGCGACACGCCGGCTCCCGGTCCTGGCCCCGATCCCTCGCCCGTGACGGGCGATGTTCTCGCCTACGTCACCTCGGCCGACGGCAACCGCCTGTTCACGGAGGAGGGACTCGACTATTCAAAGGTCTCGATGTCGCCCTACCGGGTCACGATCGACCCCTCGACGACCTACCAGACCGTCGACGGTTTCGGCCCGGCCATCACCGGCGCCACGTGCTACAACCTGCTGCAAATGTCGCAGGCCGACCGCACGGCGATCCTCCGGAAGTGCTTCGACCCCGAGACCGGAGCCGGTTTCAGCTTTATCCGCGTGCATATCGGCGGCTCGGACTTCTCGATGGACGAATACACCTGCTGCGACCGGGAGGGCATCGAGTTCTTCGCCATTCCCGCCGTGGAGAAGGAGGGCATCTTTCCGGTGCTGAAAGAGATTCTGGAGATCAATCCCGAAATCAGGATCATGGGTTCGCCGTGGTCGTGCCCCAAATGGATGAAGGGCACGGTCGCCGACCCCTCGAAACCCTACGATTCGTGGACCGGCGGGCGTCTCAATCCCGCCTATTACGACGATTACGCCGAGTATTTCGTGCAGTGGGTGACCGAGATGGAGGAGAACGGATTCCCGATCTACGCCATCACGATGCAGAACGAGCCGCTGAACAAGGGCAATTCGATGTCGCTCTACATGCCGTGGGAGGACCAGCTGGCCTTCGTCAAGAAACTCGGCCCGGCATTCCGCAAGGCGGGCATCGACACCAAGATCCTCTGCTACGACCACAACTACAACTACGATAACGTCGCCGGCCAGCAGAACTACCCGCTCAACATCTACGCCGACGCCGATGCTGCGCAGTGGGTCGATGGCTCGGCCTGGCACAACTACGGGGGCAGCGTGAGCGAGCTGGACAACATCCGCGCCGCCGCGCCCGACAAGACGATCTACTTCACCGAGGCTTCGATCGGCACGTGGAACTACAATTTCGAGAGCTGCGTGATCGACGACTTCGAGTCGATCTTCCTGGGGACGCTGAGCCGCTACGGCAAAGGGGTTCTGCTGTGGAACCTGATGCTCGACGACAAGGGCGCTCCGAACCGTCCCGGAGGCTGTACGACCTGCTACGGGGCCATCGAGATCAGTTCGTCGGATTACAAGACGCTCAAGTACAACAGCCACTATTACGACCTGGCCCAGTGCGCCAAGGTCATCCGGCCGGGTGCCGTGCGCATCGGCGCGTCGGGTTACACGGCGTCGGGGCTGACCTACCTGGCCTTCCGGAATCCCGACGGATCGAAAGCCTTCGTGGCGCTCAACAGGAGCGCCGGCGAACAGACCGTCGCCGTGTATGAAAACGCCGACCGTTCGTTCAAATACACCATCCCGGCCAAGTCGATCGCCTCGTTCCGCTGGGGCGCCGGAGCCGAAAACTAACCTTTAAAATTCGCAGAACATGAAAACGCTGAAATACATCGCACTGTCGCTGCTCGTCGCTGCCTCGACGACGGCGTGCAAGGACGATCCCGAACTGCTCACCACCGACGTCGGTCCCGAGATGACCGTCGTTTCGGCCGATGCGTCGGGCGTCTACGGCGGCAAGGTCGACTTCGAGGTGACGATGACCGACCGCTATGCGCTCTCGACGCTCAAGGCGCAGGTATTCTTCGACGACGAGATGGTCGCCGAGGAGGTGATCCGCACCAAAAGCGACGGAACCTACACGGGGGCTGTGACGCTTCCCTTCTACAAGAACATTCCCGACGGCGAGGCCACGCTGCGCTTCGTGGGGCAGAACGTGCGCTTCGGAACGACGACCGTCGACCGGCCGCTCGCCGTATCGCGTCCCAAGCCCGCCTACCTGACGTTCTTCCTCGATGACGCGGAGTACCGCATGGAGCCTACGGGCAACGACTACGAATACGCCGTGACGGACGAGTTCCCGCAGAAGCCGCAGGGCTACATCGCGACGCCCGAACTCGACGCCGCTGGCTCGGTGGTGACCTTCGGCTACGACTCCGGGGCCGGCGGCATCGTCTCCGATTCCACCGACGCCATTCCCTTCGCCAATTCGAATGCCGGGGAGTTCACGATCACCTTCAACCTGCTGACCTTCGAGGGTTCGCCCTTCATCAAGCTGCTCTTCAACGATGCGGAGATGACGATGGTGGACAACGACAATTACAGCATCGTCACCACGCTGACGCAGAATCAGACCTACACGCTGACGGGCGTTTCCGATTTCGCCGACTGGGACATCGACCGCGACTTCTTCGAACGGGCCGACGCTTCGAATCCCGAGGCCCTGACCTTCCTGCCGATGTCGGGCATGTACAAGGTGACGGCCAATTTCAAACACAGCTACCTGCGTATCGAGGCCATGAAGTCGGCCACGGAGTATGCGTCGCTCGCCGCCGACGGTTCGGGCAATGCGATCTGGACGGTCGGAGCCGGTATCGGCAAACCCGTCATCAAGAACGGCGACGGTTGGGATATGGGCTCCACGGGCTTGTGTCTGGCTCGCGTTGCGGACAAGAAATTCCAGATCTCGCTGGTGGCCGGCGTTTCGATCAACGCTTCGAACTTCGACTTCAAGTTCTTCTGGCCGAAGGACTGGGACAAGGGCGAATTCCTGGGTAAGACGGATGCCTCGTTTGCCAATCCCTACGGGGTCCTGACCACTACCAGCGATTTGATCGAGATTTCCGACGGTGGCAACTTGGGGCTTGCCGAGGGCAAGACGCTCGACTTGGGCGGTATCTACCGCTTCACGATCGACGTTTCAGGCGGCACGATGGCCGCGGTGCTGACCGTCGAGAAAGTGGGCGAGCAGGAGCTTCCGCCCGCCGACATCACCGTCAACGGAACGCCGATGGCCCAGCTCGACGTGGACAACTACCAGCTGGACCTCGACCTGACGCAGGGCCAGACGCTGACGCTGGGCGGCGCCGACGCCTTCACGCCGGCGTGGATCAATCCCGACTTCTTCGAGGCAGCCTCCGCGACGAGCGTCAAACTGGTTCCCGTCACGGGCAAATACCGCATCACGGCCAATCTGGCGACCCGGGTGATTGATGCGCTGGTGCTCAACGCCGACGGCTCGGGGCTTGCCACGTTGAGCGACGACGGCCACGGGGCGGTTTATTTCATCGGCTACGGCATCGGTTCGCCCGCGGCCGTGAACGAACCGGGCTGGACCACCGAAAAGGGCGTCTGCGTGCCCGAATCCGCTCCCGGCATCTACACGATGACGGCCCAGGCGGGTCTGGAAGGCAGCACGACCCTCGGACAGCGTTTCCGCGTGAGCGGCTGGAGCGGCAAGTTCTTCCGGAACCGCGGCTGGGACGGTCTGGGAGCCTTCACGCTGGCGCCGGGCGCCGAGGCGTTCTTCTCGATCGCCGGGGACGGCAACATCGAGATCGCCTCGGGAGTCACCCTTGAGGAGGGCGCAACCTATCGTCTGACACTCGACGTGACGGCGGGAAAAGACAACCCCGTTTTGTCGCTGGTTAAGAAATAATCGTTAATTTTGCAAACGGAGTGCGCGGCCTCTCGACTGTGCACTCCGTTTGTGAATATGCACTAATCCATTCCAGACATGAAAAATAAAATTCTGTTGAAGAGTCTCGCCGGGCTGTGCGCCCTGGCGGCGGTCGCCTGCGGAGGCGGGCCGGGGCCGCAGGGCAGCGTCGCCGTCTACCTCGACGAGTCGCAGCCGATCGAAAAGCGGGTCGAAGACGCCCTTTCGCGCATGACCCTCGAAGAGAAGGTCGCCATCCTGCATGCGCAGTCGAAATTCTCGTCGGCGGGCGTTCCGCGCCTGGGCATTCCCGAGGTGTGGTGCACCGACGGCCCTCACGGCATCCGCCCCGAGGTCCTGTGGGACGAATGGGACCAGGCCGGCTGGACGAACGACTCCTGCACGGCTTTCCCGGCGCTGACGTGCCTTGCCGCGACGTGGAATCCCGAAATGTCGGCGCTGTATGGCAAATCCATCGGCGAGGAGGCGCGCTACCGCGAGAAGGACATCCTGCTGGGACCCGGCGTGAACATCTACCGCACGCCGCTCAACGGCCGCAATTTCGAGTACATGGGCGAGGATCCCTACCTCTCCTCGCGGATGGTCGTTCCCTACATCGAGGAGGTGCAGAAGAACGGCGTTGCCGCCTGCGTGAAACATTTCGCACTCAATAACCAGGAGGCCCACCGTCACGGCATCGACGTCGAGGTCGACGACCGTGCGTTGAACGAGATCTACCTCCCGGCGTTTAAAGCCGCCGTTCAGGAGGGCGGCGCATGGGCCGTCATGGGCGCCTACAATAAATACAAGGGAGAGCATTGCTGCCACAACCGCTACCTGCTGAACGACATTCTGAAACGCGACTGGGCCTTCGACGGCGTGGTCGTCTCCGACTGGGGCGGCACGCACGACACGAAGCAGGCCGCCGAGAACGGTCTCGACATGGAGTTCGGTTCGTGGACCGACGGCCTGAGCTGGGGTGCCAGCAACGCCTACGACAACTATTACCTCGCCGCCCCCTACCTCGATATGCTCCGCAAGGGCGAGGCTTCGACGGCGACGCTCGACGACAAGGCGCGCCGGGTGCTGCGGCTGATTTTCCGCACGGCGATGAACACCCGCAAACCGTTCGGGTCGCTCAATTCGCCCGAACATCTGGCCGCTGCGCGCCGTATCGCCGGCGAGGGCATGGTGCTGCTGAAAAACGAGGGCGGGGTGCTGCCCATCGACCTCGGGCGTGCGAAGACCATCGCCGTCGTGGGCGAGAATGCGATCAAGATGATGACCGTGGGCGGCGGCTCCTCGTCGCTCAAGGTGCGGCACGAATATACGCCGCTCGAAGGCATCCGCGCCGCTGCGGCCGGCAAAGCCGAGGTGATCTACGAACGCGGCTACGTCGGCGACGTGACGGGCGACTACAACGGGGTGAAGACCGGGCAGGATTTGAGCGAGAGCCGTTCCGAGGCGCAGCTGATCGCCGATGCCGCGGCCGCGGCCCGCAAGGCCGACGCGGTGATCTTCGTCGGGGGGCTGAACAAGAGCAACCACCAGGACTGCGAAGGCGACGACCGCCTGCAATACGGCCTGCCGTATGCGCAGGACAAAGTGATCGGGGCGCTGGCCGAAGCCAATCCCAATCTGGCGGTGGTGATCGTCTCGGGCAACGCCGTGGCGATGCCGTGGATCGACCGTGTTCCGGCGGTGCTGGAGGCGTGGTTCTCGGGTTCCGAGGCGGGCAATGCGCTTGCCGACGTGGTGTTCGGTGCGGTGAACCCTTCGGGCAAGCTGCCCTTCACGTTCCCCGTGCGGCTGGAGGACAACGGCGCGCATACGCTGGGCGAATACCCGGGCGCGGACAAGGTGAAGTATAACGAGAGCATCTTCGTCGGTTACCGCTGGCACGACAAGGAGCAGCTCAAGCCGCTGTTCGCCTTCGGCCACGGGTTGAGCTACACCGCCTTCGCCGTCGGCAACGTGAAGGCCGACCGTACGACGCTCGCCCCGAACGGCAGCATCCGTATTTCGGCCGACGTGACCAACACGGGCGACCGTGCGGGCGCCGAGGTCGTGCAGCTTTACATCGGCGACGAGCAGTCGTCGCTGCCGCGTCCCGTGAAGGAGCTGAAAGGTTTTCAGAAAGTTTCGCTGAATCCCGGGCAGACGCAGACCGTGACTTTCGAGATCACCCCCGGGATGTTGCAGTACTACGACGACGCAAAGGGTGCGTGGGTGGCCGAGCCGGGCGCGTTCACGGCCTATGTGGGCGCCGCGTCGGACGATATTCGCGGCACGGTGGAATTCGAGTTGAAATGATTCCGCAGCCGGAAAGGAGAAGTCCGCGACCTCTGACAGGTCGCGGACTTTTTCATTGTTCGGTCCGGATGCGATAGAGGGCGTGCCTGCGCAGGGGATGCCCCTCGGGCAGGGCGGGGTGGTCGAACTCTCCGACGCACGTCATGCCGAGCTTCTGCATCACGCGCCGGGAACGCCCGTTTCCGACGAACGTGAAGGCGACCAGTTCCGGAATGCCGAGTTTCGCGGCGTGTGCGATGCATGCCCGGGCCGCCTCGGTGGCGTAACCCTGGCCCCAGGCGTCGTGCCGCAGCCGCCAGAGTATCTCGACCTGGCCCTCCAGCCCGCCGGAGAACGTCACGCGGTGCAGTCCGGTGAATCCCAGCAGCTCTCCGTCCGAAAGACGTTCGACGGCATACGGACCGAATCCTTCGGTCGAAAACTCGTCGCGGATGCGGTCGAGCAGGTCGGCCGACTCTTCGGCGGTGAGCGTCGCGGGGAAATACTCCATGACCCGCTCGTCGGCGTTCATGGCGGCGAAAGCCGGCTGGTCTTCCTCCCGCCATGCGCGCAGTGCGAGGCGGGCCGTTCGGGACGGGTAAAGCATACTTGCTTGTTTTGGGTGTTCGGGGAGTGTTGCGGAAGCGCGGAACGGAATGGCCGGTCCGGAAACCTTCTGCCGCCCCTGAATCCGGTGCCGCTTATTCGGCGACCTCCTTTTTCGAGCGTTTGCGCGTGTTGATCGTCAGGTAGCGTTGCAGGGTCTGCTGCAACCGCACGGGGTCGATGTTCAGGCGGATTTCGCCGCCCTGTGCGATCGAGATGTCGCCCGTCTCCTCCGAGACGACGACGATGATGGCGTCCGAAATCTCGCTCATGCCGATCGCCGCGCGGTGCCGCGTGCCGAACGACTTGGGCACGTCGCTCTGCGTCACCGGGAGGATGCACTTGGCCGCCACGATCCGGTCGCCCTCGATCAGCGCCGCGCCGTCGTGCAGCGGGGCGTTCTTGAAGAAGATGTTCTTGATCAGCGACGTCGACACCTTGGCGTCGAGGGCGATGCCGCCCTCGGCGATCAGCCGCAGGTCGCTCTGCTGGCCGATGACGATCAGCGCACCGGTTTTCGTTTCCGACATTTCGCGGCAGGCCGTGACGATCGGCACTACGTTGGTCTGCACCGTATCGTCGCCCGTCGAGAAGATGCGGGTGATGAAGTTGAAGTGCTTCTGGCGCATCCCGATCACCTGCAGAAACCGCCGCAGTTCGGGCTGGAATACGATGATCAGCGCAATGGCCCCGACCGAGATCAGCTGTCCGAGTATCGTCGACAATAGTTCCATGTTGAGCGTCCGCACCACCACCCACAGCAGGTAGATGGCGATGATCCCCGAGAGGATATAGGGCGCGTTGGTACCTTTGGTCATGCGATAGATCCAGTACATGATCACGGCGACCAGGATGATGTCTATGAAATCGACGAATGTGAACGGAACGAAACCCATTGCTTGTGTGTTGCTGTTAGTTTGCCTGCAAATGTATAAAAAATTACGGACATTCCGCTTTTGCGCTCCGATTATGTCTCCCGGCTGCCCGCCGCCTGCGTACCACCGCCCGTTACTTGGTGTGCCTGCCGTCGCCCGTCGCAGCATGTTGCCTGCTCTGCCGCCCGAAAAAAAAAGCCGCCCCGGATCGGATCGGGACGGCTCGGCGGGGAGGGCAACGCACACTCCCTTATTTCTTGACGGCTTTCTTGTCCGCTGCGTAGAGCTCGTTGACCTTCGCAAGCACGGCGGGCGTGATGTTGAGCGTCGAATCGGCGTCGATCAGTGCCGTGGCGTTGATGATGAGCTTGTATTTCTTGTCGCCGTTGATCTCCTGCACGGCGCGGTGCAACAGATCCTGCGCACGGTTGGTGAACACGTAGTTCTCTTCGTCGAGCGCCTGGGCCTCTTTCTGTGCGGAACTCTGGTATGAAGCCACACGCTTTTCGATGCTCTGCTGCTGGGCCTGTGCATCGTTGGTGGTAATCAGCCCTTTCTGGTATTTTTCCTGCAACTGGGCGGCTTCGGCCTGCAGGTTTTGCTCTTTCTGAGCCCAGCTCTTCTGAGCTTTCTGGGTCTTTTCCTGCAGGGCTGCGCCCTCGTTCAGGAAAAGGTCGCATTGTGCCAGCACGGCTTCAACCTGCACATAAGCGATATCGCTTGATCCGACTTCGCGGGCAACCTCCTCGGCGGTGGCCGTCTCGGTGGTCTTCGTACCGCAGGCTGTCATGGCGCAAGCCGCAACGAGCGCCGTAAAAAGCATTTTTTTCATGTCGTTTTTTATCTGTTTTAGTTAAATATTCGGCTTTTGAACCACAAAGGTAAAAAAAAATCTTTATTTTTGCCCCACGCCTTGTAAATTTTGAATTTCATGTACGAATACATCAGCGGAACGGTCGCCGAGGCGACCCCGGCCTATGCGGTCATCGACGCCGGAGGTGTCGGTTACTACCTCCATATCTCGCTCGAAACATTTTCGGCCGTCGAGCATGCGCAAAACGCCCGTTTATACGTGCACTACATCGTGCGTGAAGATGCCCAGATCCTGTACGGTTTCGCAACGAAAGTCGAACGCGAATTTTTCCGCCATCTGATCAGCGTTTCGGGCGTGGGAGGCAATACGGCGCGCATGATCCTTTCGACCTATTCGCCGCGTGAACTGCAGGGGATCATCACCTCGGGCAATGCCGTGCTGCTCAAAAACGTCAAGGGACTGGGGCTGAAAACCGCCCAGAAAATCATCGTCGAGCTGAGCGGCAAACTCACCGGACTGGCCGAGGGCGATACCCCGGCGATGCCGTCTGCGGGCGGGGAATCGCTCGACGAGGCGCTTTCGGCGCTGGTCATGCTGGGATTCGCCAAGGCCCCCGCCGAGAAGGCCCTGCGCGGCATCTTGCGCGAGAATCCGGCTGTTTCGGTCGAGGATCTGGTGCGGATGGCCTTAAAAATCCTATGAAAAAGCTTTTTTAATCAATAAAAGTGTGAAAATTCCCCCCCCCACAATTTGGCCGGGCAGATTATTTGCTATACATTTGCGGCATCGTATTTTATACACCGCAATATTTTGTTAAACTTGCATGCTCTGTAAATGGAAGAGGCGCTCCCACTCGGATTTATTATCCTCTTGCTCTGCATCGTCTGTGGTGCCGTCGCCGTAGCGATAGGTATCTACGTGCTGAAGCAGCGGCGGCTCCAGCGGCTCAAAGACCCGCGGAAAGACTATTACCGCTGATGGCAGGAAGGGATTTAGACGGCTTCGGTCGTCTTTTTTTTGTCCCCGGCACGCTAACCGGGGCTTTTTTTGCGTTTCATGCTTTGAAATCGGATTGTTTTTGTAAATTTGCACGATAATACGACGATGAAAAGACTATTTGTCATATGCATATCCGCTGCGCTCGTGTCGCTGGCCGGCTGTTCCGACGACGAGGACGTCCAGCCCGCGCAGAAGGAGAGGATAGTCTCTTTCCTGACCGGGACGCACGCACCCCGGCTCGTCGCCGAGGAGAACCTGGAGGAGGGCAGCAACCAGCCCTACTACACGGTTTCGGGCGATGCCGTATACCGCTACATTACCGACATCTACAATCCCGACCGGGTCAACTGGCCGGAGGTAACCCCGGCCTCGACCGTGAAGATCACGTTCCGCGCCTACGTCTTCACCTATGCGAATATCGTGACGACGGGCTCGGAAAACAACTGGACAGTACCTTATTATACGAACGATGCCGCCCTGAAAAGTTTTCTGGAAGGGCGGGGGCTCAATACCGAGTGGTGGAAGTTCGAGCCGCTGACGGTGGATATGCGGCACCCTGACATAATAAAAGGGCTGGCCGATGCGTTACTTGGTTGCCGCGAGGGCGATGCCGTCGAGGTGTATATGACATACAATATGGCCTATGGCGACGATTATTTCGGCCTTATCCCGAATGAGAGTCCCATAGCCTGGTTTTTTACGGTGGACGCAGTGGATCCGGTCGACGCGGACGCCCCTGTGGAACCGGCGAATTAAAAGTTGAGTAAAATACAAACCGAATATATGAAATTTATCGCTCGTTTTCTGTACGTGCCGCTCGCCGGCCTTCTGGTGCTGACGTCCTGCGCGAAAGACGAAACGGAATCTTACGACAAATTCGAGAACCAGGCGCTCGAGGCATGGATGACCCAGCACCGCAGCGACCTGGTGGAGAACCTCCAGTCCGAAGGGCTGTACTATGTCGACCTGCTCGATGCGGGCGACCTTGCGTCCGATCCGATCAACACCGAGGACATCTGGGTGTCTTTCGATTTTTCGGGGCGCGATTTGAGCGGCAACATCATCCTCACGCGCAATGCCGACGATGCCGTGCTGGCCGGGTCTTTCTCCAAGTATACCCACTATGTGCCTTTCTACCGCTACTGCGGCTCGGAAAACTCAGGACTGATGGAAGGGACGTGGCTGGCCATGCGCCGTACGCTGACGCTCGGCGATACCTATTTCCGGAATAACAAAGACCGGCTGGGCATCACCTCCCCCGAGGTGACGCTGCGCTACGGCTCGAAAATCCGGCTCTACATGCCTTCGTCGGTGGTCGGCAACGGCGTCGAGGGTACGGGCGGATATGAGGGGCAGGAAGGTTATTCGCTCAGTTCCAAACGCCCGTTCATCGTGACCATGGAGATCCGCGACACGGTCAGCAACCCGCTCGAACGCGAGGGTACCGATGTGGATGATTTCTGCGAACTGAACGGCGGCCTGCAGATTTACAGCAAGGGCGACGACGACACGCCCGCCACGGAGGTGCCGGAAGACCCCGAGGATCCCGAACACCCCTACAACGAGACGTCCAAGCGCTGGGTCAGCGCCTGCGACTCGATCCCCCAGGTCTACGTCAACGTGCGCTACAACCCGGCCGAGCCCCGGGATCAGCTCTCCTTCCCTGCGCCCTACCACGTAGGCTACGAGCCCTATGTCAGCGAGGCTTCGGTCAGGGACATCGACATGCAGATCGCCGAGGCGCTCAAAAAGCGTTTCCACGGCGAGGGCGACGATTACCAGAAGTACGAGGGTGTCAAGGCGCTCGAAGCCGACTCGGTGACGCTCGACGGTACGGCCAAAATCTGGTATATCGGCCGTTTCCTCGACGGATTCATCTTCGATACGAACATCGACGAGGTGAAGAAGATCATTTACGGCGAGGTGCAGTCCGCCGGTTCGGCGCTCTCCTATACGCCGTCGAGCGGAGGCATGATCCAAGCCTTCTACTACACGATCCCCAACCTCAAGTACGGCCAGTGGGCCGAGCTGATCACCACCTCGACCAATGCCTACGGCTCGTCGGGCAAGACCGGATCGACCAGCTCCTCCACGTCGGGCACGAGCGGTTATTCGTCGAGCTATTACGACTACCTGAACTACCTGAATTACGCCAACAGCTATTACGGCAGCGGCGGCTATTACGGCGGTTACTACAATAATTATTACGGCGGTTACGGCGGCTACTACGGCGGTTATTACGGCGACATGTACGGCAGCGACTACGACAGCTCCAGCACGGGAACTACGGTCACGACCATCAGCACCGAGATTCCCTCGTTCACGCCGCTTATTTTCCAGCTTTACATCGAGCCGAAGGAGTAATCCGGCGCCGGATACGAAAACTGAAACCGCACTTTCCCGACGGAAAGTGCGGTTTCTTTTTTATTATCTCCCCGTTTCGTTTTTATTGCACATTTTTAAGGCAGAAATTTTGCAGTTCAACAAAAATGTATTAACTTAGTGATGCAGAACTTCAACTTAAAATTCAACGGATATGATTATCACATTTAACGAGTTGCGCCGTATCAAGGACAGACTGCCCAGCGGCAGCTCGCAGCGCATTGCAGATGAGTTAGGAATCGATGTAGACACTGTCCGCAACTATTTCGGAGGGAAACACGAGGCGAAAGAATGCGTGGGTGTCCACTTCGAGCCGGGGCCGGACGGAGGCGTGGTTACGCTGGACGATACGACGATTCTCGACGTTGCGATGCGTATTCTGGGCGAGCAGAAATAAATATTGTATGCCGGCCTTCGGGCCGTGTCGTCGGGCCTGCGGTTGCGCAGGCCTGTTTTTTTTTGCCGGCGGACTCCGCTGTCCTGTCTGTCTTCGCCGCATCGCTCTTTGCCCCGTCTTTCTTCCCGTCTTCCGTTTTTCTCTTGCCGGCCCGCATTTCCCACTGCCCGTGTTTCTCTCTGTCCGTGTCTCCCTCTGCCCGCATCTCGCCAGCTTTGTCGGGCCGTCCTCCTTCGTCTGTATTCCGTCTGGTTTTTCTTCTGTCATTTCTTGTTTTTCCGTTCATCGTCCATCGCTCGCCGCTTGTTGTCCGTCGCCCGTTGCGCCGTCCATCGTCCAGCGCTTGCCGCTTGTTGTCCGTCGCCCGTCCCGCCGCGCCTCTTTCCGCTGCCGTTCGGTCCGGATCACGGCTTTTGTATCCGCGGAATCCCGGCCTGCGTGTCTTCGGGAGCTGCTTGCCGTGTCGGGTTCCGTCGGTCGGTCTTTCCGCAAAAATGCCCCCCCCCTCCGTACCTTGGTCGCCGCGCCGTTTCTGACAAAATAACACCTTGCATCCTGCTTTCCGGGGCGATATTCCCGGCCCGGCCTGCCATTCTGCTGACAATTTGGCAGAGATTGCCGTTTGGTACAACCTTTGTTCAAATTCAGGGCGTGACCGGCGCTCCGGACCCGCAGGGCGGAAGAATTCCGGCGGCACGGAAAGAAAACGGAAAAAATATAAACAATTAAACTCATATACGATTATGGCAAAGATTATTGGTATCGACTTAGGAACTACTAACTCCTGCGTGGCAGTGATGGAAGGCAGCGAGCCTGTAGTTATTCCCAACTCCGAAGGACACCGCACGACTCCGTCGGTAGTGGCTTTCACGGCGGACGGCGAGCGCAAGGTGGGCGACCCCGCCAAGCGTCAGGCTATCACCAACCCCAAACGCACGGTCTTCTCGATCAAGCGTTTCATGGGCGAGCGTTACGATCAGGTGGCCTCCGACATCGCACGCGCTCCGTATGAAATCGTCAAGGGCGACAACAATACGCCCCGCGTCGATATCGACGGACGTCAGTACACGCCGCAGGAGATTTCGGCGATCATCCTTCAGAAGATGAAGAAGACTGCCGAGGATTACCTCGGACAGGAGGTTTCGGAAGCCGTCATCACGGTTCCTGCCTACTTCTCCGACTCGCAGCGTCAGGCCACCAAGGAGGCGGGCGAAATCGCAGGTCTGAAGGTGCGCCGTATCATCAACGAGCCGACCGCTGCCGCACTGGCTTACGGTATGGACAAGAAGAACAGCGACATGAAGATCGCCGTGTACGACCTCGGCGGCGGTACGTTCGATATTTCGATCCTCGAACTTGGCGACGGCGTCTTCGAGGTGAAGTCCACCAACGGTGATACGCACCTCGGCGGCGACGACTTCGACCACGTGCTGATCGACTATATGGCCGAGGCGTTCAAGGCCGAGCACCAGATCGACCTGCGTCAGGACCCGATGG
>ENA-OXEG01000472-OXEG01000472.1-human-gut-metagenome-genome-assembly--contig:-NODE-472-length-24468-cov-21.981526_pt1 | contig 24468 bp, 26 predicted proteins | sample MGYA00249355_ERZ652243 | MGnify/ENA primary metagenome ERZ652243 (study PRJEB26925, sample SAMN05826944) | human gut metagenome | biome: ENVO:2100002; feature: ENVO:00000062; material: ENVO:00002003... | reverse complement strand
GAGATGTAGCTCCGTCTCGTGGGCTCGGAGATGTGTATAAGAGACAGTAATATAATCGTAGGGTTGAGAAAGACCTTGCGGAAATCTAAAAAGGCAGGTAAAGGAATATGGAAAAAGAGTTGCGGAGCGACGAGTTAGTCCGAATAATAAACGAACTTCGGGCTAGAAATTGGAGTGATACCGAGATACTTGAATTTCTATTAGTAATAGAAACGAGTTAATCGGAATGTGAGGCAGTAAAAAAGCCGCCCAACGGTAGTATGGAAGGACGGCGAAAAGGTATGAGGGGCAAACAACCTGCCTAAGCCCCTCGACCCTCTAATTATACGGCAGGCAGTTAAAAAAGTCAAATAAATTGGAGGATTTAAAAAATGGATTTATATTTGCTGTTGATAATGTTGTACGACATAATCGGAGAAGATAAAATTAAACCGCTTGTAGGGAAAGTGCAAAGTTTAATAAACGAGGAGGGACAGGCAAATGCTTAAAGAAAAAGCTGAAAATAACGCGGAGTTTTTATATTATTTTATCGCGGCGTTATTGCAGGAAATGCCTTACGAAACCGGCGAAAAGTTGTTAGACATTGTAGAAAATTATTTGGATACGACGGATGAAAAGCTGTGCGGAGATAAACCGAGAGTTGCATAAAATTGAGACGATACTGCACCTAAAGGAGAGAAAAATGTCAATAGAAGAAAGAGCATTTAAAGGGGTATGGATACCTGTTGAAATATGGCAAGATAAACGTTTAACAGCTCTTGATAAAACGATACTTATGGAAATTGATAGTTTGGATTTATCGGATAAAGGTTGTTTTGCCAGTAACCAATATCTTGCGAGCTTTTGTCATTGTACCATAAGAAAAATTACTGACTCAATTTCAAAACTAATAAGATACGGTTACATTGAGCGTCAAAATTTTGATGGGCGCTCAAGAATATTGCGTAGTAAGATTAGGTTAAATATTCCTTTACAAACAGAAAGTGGTTCTATACAGAATGGAGCAGATGTTCTAGGCAGGCTAGAAAAAAATTCTATACAGAATGGAATAAATGTTCTAGACAGTGTAGAAAAAAATTCCACAGATAATACTAATTTAAATAATAAAGCTAATAACATAGATGATAATAAAACTATTGTGAGCGAGACGAAAAAGAAATTCGTCAAACCCACACTTGAAGAAATAGCGGCTTATTGTAATGAACGTGGAAACAAAATAAGCGTGCAACATTTTTTTGATTATTATGAAGCCAACGGTTGGAAAATAGGTAGAAATCCTATGAAGGATTGGAAAGCTTGTATCAGAACATGGGAAAGCAGAAATAATTTTGTGCCAAAAGAAAAAACGCCGTCAAAATATGATAGGGAGGAATAACATGATAAGAACGTTAAACGATTTAATAAACGATATATTAAACGATAATGAAATTATATTGAAAGACGAGTATATCGGCAAAGAAGGTATTCCGTATTGTAAATCTTGTAAAACACCGCGATACTTTGTGAGCGATGATAAAAAATATGTTATTCGTTGCTTATGTAAATGTCAAGAGGAAGCGCGAGATAAAAAAGAAGCAGAAGATATTGTTAGGCGCAGATCCGAAGCATTAAATGAACGCTATAAATTATCGTTACTCGGAGAACGTTATAAAAATATTTTGTTTGCCGACGCGACAATAACGAAATTTAATGAATCGGCTTTTAAAAAATGTTATAACTATGTAAAAAGTGCGGAAATTGTTTTGGAGAATAATATTGGACTTTACATATACGGCGAGAATTCGACGGGTAAAACGTTTTTGGCGGCTTGTATTTGTAATGAGTTGTTAAGAAAAGGTTATCGTTGCATATATACGAATATCGCCACAATATTAAACGAAATACATAGAAGTTTCAATGCGGGAAATAAGGGCGAAAATATGCTGATGAATCGATTGCAATTTTACGAATTTGCCTTTATTGACGATTTGGGTAAAGATTTTATCGGACGCGAATACAACGCAACCGCATCGAAATGGGCGGAAGAAAAATTATTTGAAGTTATTAACGCTCGTTATAATGCACAAAAGCCGATTGTTTTTACCTCAAATTATTCAATAACGGATTTGGAGCGAGTGTTAAAATTGGATAAAGCTATAGTCGAACGTATAAACGAAATGGCGACAAGAGTATTGAAATTGAATGGTGACGATTTTCGCTTGATTAGACGCTTGAATAAAAACGATATTATTAAAAAAATAGGAATTTAAAACGGAGGAAATGCAATATGCTTAACAAAGTGATTCTAATCGGAAATCTGACGAAGGACGCGGAGATATATACGACAAGCGGCGGAGTAACATATACGCAGTTTGTTCTGGCGGTACAAAGGAATTATGCGGACGCGAGCGGGGAAAAGCAAGCGGACTTTATAAACTGTACGGCATGGCGAGGGTTGGCGGAGAATATAGCGAAATACACGAAGAAGGGAGACAAGTTGGCAGTGGTGGGAGAGATACAGACTCGAAGCTACACGGATAAGGAAGGGCGCAATAGAACGGCGACAGGCATAATAGTGCAGGAGGCAGAATTTTTGGGGAATAAACAGGTGTCGGAGGACAAGCCCGGAGAGACGACGTACAAGCCGCAGAAGGAAGGAGTATCTCTCGATACTCTGAAACCTATATCGGTAGCTGACGACGATTTGCCGTTTTAAGGAGCAAATATGAAATGCGAGTGCGGAGAAAAGCTAGGGTATGCGGTAACGCCGTTTATGACGACGGAAAAGAGAGTATGCCCGGGATGTAAGAAAGTGCATTATATAGAGGACAAGCCTATAGACTGGGCAAGAGTATTCAAAGAAGGGCGAAGAAATGAACAAAAAGCAACAGATAGAAGAGATGACAAAAATAATCAATGAGTTATATTGGGTGTATGATACGGAGGAGAAAGATATAGCCGAAGCTCTTTATGCAGCAGGATACCGAAAGGGGGATGAGGTAAAGCGAGAAGCGATAAAAGAGTTTGCAAAAAGGCTGGAATCGGAAGCGGTAGAAAGCAGCGATATGTATACTTGCGGTATGGTAGTTACTGTAAGCGCTATTGAAAAACTTGTAAAGGAGTATTTGGGATGAAGAAAAAAGCGAGAGATATTTTAGAAGAATTTGCGCGCTATTATAGCGAAGTTGATCTGAAACGTCTTACAAATATTTTGAATGAAATCGCAAAGGGAACGGCGCTTGAGATATACGAGCTGATGACGGGTGAATACGAGCCGTATATCGACGGAAGCATAGCAAAGGAAATCGTAGAGAGATTCGGAGTGGAGATTGAAAAATGAAGCTATGGCAATACATACTTTTTGCAGGGATATTTATAATCCCGATAGCGATAGCCTATGTCATAGCGCATTTTGACGATAGAGACTAAAGGGGGATACTATGACGTTTGAAGAGGCAAAAGAAAAATTAAAGCGTATACGATATTTGAAAAACAAGGCGCGCGATATAGTTGCAGATATAAATGAGTGTAAGAATAATAAAGCGGCATTATCGTTGAAGTCTGGTTTAGATGGAATGGAGCAAGTTGATGGAGGTAAGTTAAATAGTATTGAAGAACGTATATTATTGCTTATGGAAAAGCAACAACTACGTTTAGAAAAGCTATTGGACGAAATTATGTATGAAGAAGATAAGCTAAATGAAGCGGTACATTTATTGACGGAGACAGAACATGATATTATTGTAGGATATTATATGCGGGATAAATCTCATAAACGGCTTGCGCGAGAATTGCATTACAGTGAAGGACATATTAAATATTTAAAACGCAAGGCTTTAGAGAAAATAGCTAATAAAATATAAGTTGTTACTTTTATTACTTTTTCATGTGTTATAATGATATTGTAAAAATTGTAGCATGTCTTATCTCCTGGTGAAGAAACGTGATCATATTAAATAGATCGCGTTTTTTCAATATAAGGTAAAGGAGTGAAAAATTTGGCTAATCAACAGAATTTAAAACAATTAAGCCCGAGCGAAGCCCGAGAACAGGGCAGAAAAGGTGGTAAAGCGTCGGCAGAATCGAGAAGACGTAAAAAATCATTGAAAGAGGCTGCTCTTGCGATATTAGAAGTTGTGAGGAATAATCCTGATACAGGAGAGCAGGAGAATGGTTTTGAAGCTGTAGCCGCAGCGTTATTTCTGAAAGCTTCTGCGGGCGATATATCTGCAATAAACAGCTTACGAGATTTAATAGGAGAAAAACCGACTGATAAGGTGCAATTAGATGGGAACATAGAGGTAATATTCGATATTCCGCGTCCGAAGAAAGTGCGGACGAAAAAGGACGGTAATAAAATTGCAAATCAGGATAGCGTACACGCCCAATAAGAAACAAAAAATATTTCATTCATGCGCGGCGGATGAAGTAGTATACGGCGGAAGTAAAGGCGGCGGTAAAAGTTGTGCTCTTGTAATGGAATGCTTAGCGTATTGTCTTGAAAATAAGGGCGCTACCGCATATTTATTTCGTGAAACTTATGATGACTTAGAAGCGAATCTTGTTCAGGAATGGAAACAGAAAGTACCTAAGGAATTATATGAGTACAGTGAAAGCAAACATATTGCAAGTCTTAGAAATGGCTCCAGGGTTTTATTTAGATATATATCAAACGATGAAGATGCGGACGGCTATCAAGGGAGAAGTATAGATTTTATAGGAATAGATGAGTTAACAAAGCATAGTGAAAAAGCGGTACAGGTGCTGTTGTCGTGTTTACGCTCGCCTAAAGGATTTAAACCGTTGTTCAGAGGAACATGTAATCCCGGAGGGAAAGGTCATACTTGGGTGAAAAAAAGATATATAGAGGCTACGGGGCACGGTGCAAAACAATATCGTGATTGCGTAACCGGCAATATTATTGCTTTTATTCCTGCCCAAGTATATGACAATGAAATACTGATGAAAAACGATCCGGCGTATGTCAGACGTTTGGAAAATTTACCTGATGCGCAGAAAAAAGCGTTTCTCTATGGAGATTGGGACATATTTGAAGGACAGTATTTCGGAGAGTTTAAGTATGAAGTGCACACTTGCGATCCGTTTCCAATTCCACAGAATTGGAAAATTTATCGAACTTTGGATTACGGTTTGGATATGCTGGCTTGCTACTGGATCGCTTGTGACAGCGGTAACAGCGTTTATGTATTCCGTGAATTTTGTCAAAGCGATTTACCTATTTCTACGGCGGCGGAAAAAATATTGGAGCGAACCGAAGAAGAAGTATGGTGTACGCTTGCGCCGCCTGATCTATGGAACCGCAGTCAGGAAACCGGTAAAAGCAAGGCGGTATTGTTTGATGAAGCCGGTTTAAGATTAGAGAAAAGCAATAATGACAGAGAGGCCGGGTGGCTTGCAATTAAAGAATTATTAAAGATCAGGAATGACGGTCAGCCTCGTCTTAAAATTTTCCGTAATTGCACAAAGTTGATTTCAGATTTACCGGCATTGCAGTACGATGATAAGCGGCCTACAGACACAGCTCATGAACCTCACGAAATAACGCATGCTCCGGATTCGCTTAGATATTTTGCTATTTATTGGACATATCCTGCTGTTAAAAAAATATTGTTAGAGGAGCATAAGCTACCGTGGGAATTGGACGGGGAAAAACAAAATCATGGTTTTGATTTTATGAAATTTTAGGAGTAAAAATGAAAAATAAAAAGAAGATAAGCGATGATTTATTGAAATTAAACGCACGTGTTGCCGCGCTGGAAAAAACAATTAAGGAGTTGAATACCGATAAGGGCAATGAACTACAAAAGCCGAGTGGAGAAGAACTATTGTTAGAGCTGTTATATGGTGAAAATAGGGGCAAATAATGGACGAAAAAGTAACGAAACTTTATAAAGATTACAGTAGCGGCCGGGCATATCAGCAAAGCATGCGAATTGTTGAAACTGTTTCTGAAAATGTACGTTTTTATGAAGGGAAGCAGTGGGCGGAAAAAACGGAAAATACGCTTGCTATCCCGCGACCGGTGACTAATTATGTAAGGCTTATAGTAAGGAATAAAAAAGCCGGGATTTTATCAAGCAACGTAAAGCTGGCTTTTACATGCTCAAAAAACTCTGAATATGCTAATAAACTGACTCGATTTAATGATGCAATGGAAGCGGAAATGGATATGCAAAGATTGCGTGAGGATCTTGTTGAAAGCGGAATAGTTAAAGGAAGCGGTTTTTTGCATTATTACTGGGACGCGGACGCTGTGGGTGAAATCGGAGAATATAAGGGTGGCGTTCGCGTTGAAATTATAGATCCGCTGAATATATATTTTTCCAATCCTACAGAAACTGATGAGCAAAAGCAGAAATGGATCATCATTGTCTCTCGTATTGACGTTGATGCCGTAAAGTCTATGGCGGACAAATCTGTAAATAAAGACGATATTATTCCGGATAATCGTGATAATAACGATTATGACGAAAAGGAACAGGCGGACGGCGATTTGGTAACTGTTTATACAAGATATTTTCGCAAGGGCGGCGAAGTTTATTATGAACGCGCGACTAAATCAATTATGCTGCATAAACCGCGAGCGTTGACTCCTTCAATCGAGAGTTTGGAAAATGACAGCTATAGATTGGACGAGGCGGAGAGTAGCAGTCCGGACAAATCAGAAAAAGCTATGGTTTTTGAATATAAAGCGAGGCTTTATCCGGTATTAGCATATAGGTATGAGAAACGCGAAAAATGTATTTACGGACTCTCCGAGGTGGAGGGTATAATTCCCAATCAGAAAATAATAAATTTGATGTCAAGTATGCATGCGTTGGCGGCGCAAAATACTGCTTGGGGAAAGTATATCGTGTCTGAAGGGGCATTGCGCGGGCAGGTAATAACAAACATTCCGGGACAGGTTTTGATTGATTACAGTCCTGGCAATGTGGCTGGTAACGGCATAAAACAGATGCAGGGACAACCTATATCGGATACGGCGCTTAAAATAGCCGATACCTTAGCTCAGACGACGAGAATTGTAACAGGAGCAAGCGAAACGGTTGCCGGCGAGGTAATGGGAGCCAATCAATCAGGCGAAGCTATAGCGCAGCTTCAGGCGCAAGCGCTTAAACCAATAGACGACCTTAAAGAAACATTTTGGCGGACGTGTGAAAGAGGAGGAAAGATAGTCGAACAGTTTTATAAGCTGTACTATGAAAATAAACCGTATAGTTATCTTGAAGAAGATGAGTGGCATGAGGATATTTTTAATGGCGCGGAGATACAGAACTTTGAATTTTCGGTAAAGGTAGAGGCTGGAGCCGGAAGTAAATGGAGCGAAGCAATAAGCGCTAATATTCTTGAAAGACTTATGTCTGCCGGACTTATAGATTTTTCGACTTATATCGAACTTTATCCGGATACGGCTATGCCCTTCAAATCTACTCTTAAACAAAAAATTGCGGAAAAGCAGCAGAGCGAAACTGCAATGTTAAAGTCACAATTTCAGCAGCAAAATATAGAGCTTGAAAAAACTAAGAAACAGATACAGCAGCTTATTGAATATATGCGGGAGCAGCAGTCAACTGTACAAAAAGCAGTCTTGCTTATTTCAAGGTTTGACGAAATGCAAAAGCAACTCGATGCCATAAAGATAGAATCGGCAACGAAAATATTAGCGCAAAACAGTGCACTTAAGGTCATGGATAAAAAGGGAAAAGAAGTAACGCGCGATGCTAAGCTTATGGCGGAAGTATTAAATCGCCGTAATGCAGACCGAGGTGTTATCGCTGGTAAAGCGACACAATATATCCCAACGCAACAGGGTAAAAATGCGAAAATTCCCATGCAAGAGGGTAAAAATGCAAGTACAGGTACGGAGGTGTAATGGAAGAGGAAAAATTGACAGCGCAAACAAGCACGGAGAATGAATCGGTGCAGGTCGGAAACGCTGAACCCGACGAAGAAAAGCAGGTAGACGCATCGGAAAATGTTAGCGATGCGGAGTTTGCCGAATATACGGCAGACGCTGTAAACAATGGTTCTGGTGACGCCGAGCAAGTTCAGAAAGATTCCGGGCAGTCCGGAGAAGTAAATTCCGAGACAAACAAAAAAGAATTTGGTAAAGATTCTGAACAGGCGCGCATGAGGCGGGAACGCGACAAAAAAACTGCCCTGGAGCGGGAAAGAAAGGCGGCTGAGGAAAAAGCGTATAGAAAAGGGCTAACAGATGCGGTTGGCGGCGTTAACCCTTATACAGGTGAAACCATTGAGGATGATGCCGATATTGACGAGTATATTTTGATGCGCGATATAGATAAAACAGGCGGCGATCCTATCAGTGATTATCATCGGTACGCTAAAGAGAAACGCAAGCAGCAAAGTAAACTAAGGACAGCGGAAATATCTGCGGAGAATAAGAAAAAGTGGTTTGAGGACGATAGAATAAAATTCCTTAAAGAATATCCCGACGTAGATATTGCTAAACTTGCACGGGACGGTAGTTTTCAGCTGTTTGCACGTGGGAGAATCGGCGTTTCGTCTATGAGTGAAATATATAGCGACTTTATATCGTTAAACGCTGAATTTGAGAGACAAGCGGAAAGAAAATTACAAATGGAGATGGCGAAATCAAAGGCCTCGCCCGGCTCGCTGTCTTCTTCGGAAACCGCTTCGATTAGTTACGGTGAAATGTCCGACGCGGATTTTGAACGTAAACTAAAAGCGGTATTAAGAGGCGAGGAAAAAATTTAAATTAAATAAGGAGTTAAAATTATGGCACAGACAGTAAATACAATCGGCACGTTAACAGCCGAAAACAGAGTTTTTTATGAGCGCGCTCTTTTGAAGCGTTTGCTTCCCACATTGCACGCGTATAACGACGCGCAGAAATCGATTTTACCCAAGAACAGCGGAACGACCGTAAATTTCCGTAAATTCAGTTCGCTCGCTATTCCTACGTCGGCGCTTACCGAAGGCACTACGCCTAACGGAAAAAATCTGGCGGTAACCGCTATAACGGCCGAAGCAAAGCAGTATGGAGATTATGTCGTAATATCCGATCTTTTGGCTAAAACGGGAATCGATAAGGCGCTTACGGAGGGCTCTTTGCTTTGCGGAGAACAAGCGGCGTTGCTTATAGACAGCGTAATATTGGACGCTATGTATAAGACCACAAACGTCGTTTTTGCCGGCGATAAGGCAACCGGTACTATCACTGCTGCAGATACTCTTAAAGAAGCAGATATTATGAAAGTTGTCCTTAAGCTTAAAAATAAAAATGCGCGCAGGTTTGAGGACGGCTACTATCATGCGATAATAACGCCCGCACAAGCCTATAGTCTTATGGGAGAAACCGGGTGGATCGACGCCGCAAAATACGGCTCAATAAAAAAACTGCTTAAGGGGGAAGTCGGAGAACTTCACGGTGTGAGATTTATGGAATCTACCAACGCCAAAACAATTTTAAAGACCGACTCGGGCGCTCACGGCGCAGCCAGCGCAAAAATCGATACATCTGACGCGATAATTTACGGCGCCGATAGTTATGGCGTTGTGGATATGGAAAGCGGCGCCGGAAAGCCGGATATAATAACCAAAGATTTCGGTTCGTCCGGAACAGACGATCCGCTTAATCAACGCGCATCAGTAGGTTGGAAAAATCTTTTTACGGCAACCGTCTTGGATAATGACGCAATCATAAAAGTAACGTCTGCTATAGCTGCAGTTTAACGGTCAAGCGTGGAAACGGTTTTCCGTTTCCCGTTTATGCCTTTGAGAGTATGTGCCGTGCAACTCGGCGGAAAGGCAAAGGAGAATGTAAATTATGAAATTGGGAGATATCAAAGCCGAAGCGTTAAACTTAATGAGTATTATCGGATATATGGGTGCCGACAATACTAATATTGATACGTTTTATAATGACGATACGGCCAGAAGCTATCTCTACGCAATGAACGGCAGCTTGAACCGTGCTATGACGCGCTTGTATAACGAAGGCAAGCTGGGTAAAAAAGATGTTTTATTCAATAATACGGCTCTTAACGAGTCGGGCGAGTATGATTTGTCGTTACTGTCCGATTACGGTCGCGCCGACAGAGTTTTTATTCGAGATGAAAACGGCGGAGAACGGCCGATAAATTTTATTGTTGAGTCAAACAAAATAAAACTCAGACGCTTTATAAACCCAAAACTCAGTTATAGACTTACATACTATAAGAAAGCTCCGTATATAACGTATGATACGCCGAATAGCGCCGAGCTTGATATTGCGGATGAAATCGGACATATTTTACCGTATTTTATTAAAGGCGAACTTTATGCGGATGAGGAACCCGGCGCGGCGTCGGCAGCAATGAGTTATTTTGAGCAGTATTTATTTGCTATTTGTGAAGATAACGGACGGCAGGAATATGTGCAGCCTGTTTTATTTGTATAACTTTAATTGGAGTAAATAATGCGAATAAATGTACCTTCATTCGTTCAAACGGAACGAAAAAACAAGTTTATAGATGGATTTAAGGGCGTTGATTACTCTTCTTCGCCTGTTAACATTAAACCGTATCGCGCTGCGCAAATAAAAAACTTAGTTTTGACTGACGGAGTTTTGCATAAACGAAACGGTTGGGAGGAGTTTTTTTGTCCGCCTCACGAAACGGAAAATATAGTTGATGTTATTTCGGCGTTCGACGGATTATTCATAGCTACTTTTGCGGTTCCTGATACTATACGGGTATATTATTTCAAAGACGGAGAAACGGAAACTCTATTGGAGACGACTTCGCTGAAACACGGAGGATTAACCGGAAGATTTGTAAAAAAAGAAAATGAAATTTATTTTTTGTCTAATTACGGCAAACTTTTTACCATTTACAGGCAAGGCGACGATATTTCCTTATCAGAAATCGTAAGCGCTTATACTCCGGTTGTTTCTATCAATGGAGGCCCTGGAGAGGAAAATAAGCGGGAAAGACTGGACGATATAAATTTATTGGATGTAAGAGAAATTACTTATAATTTTGTAATGGGAGAAATTGTTGAATATGTATCTCCGGTCATGGAAAAATTACATTACAACTCGTCAACCGATTACAGTAAAAATTACGGACTTTACAATGAAATAGGTTCCGCGCCTTTTGAACCCGCAGAGCTAATCGGCATAGAACTTACAAGCGATTTCTTTATTAGCTCTTTTAGAGAAGAGCTGGTAAGCGATCACTTTACCGTAACGCTAGAAATTGTGAATGACAATGGAAAAACTGTTAGCTGCGTGTCACGAAAAGTGCTTACCAATAATGTTGATCTTATACCGAAGCAAGTTTATATAAGCGATGTTGCAACTTTCAATAGAGCTAATTATTATGGCGGTCAGATGCTTAAGTTTCATGACGCTAATTGGTCGGATATAATCCCCGATACTGATTATGACGCTATCATAGCCAGAAATCCTAATAAAAATTTATATTATCTTTTTATGAACACAGCTGCCTTGCCTTACTTGCGTTCGCCGTATATGAGAGACGACGACGGTGTATTTCAGGATAATGCCGTCGTTTACGGATATGCGCGCGTGACCGCTGCGACTATGGAGCTTGCCGGGAAACTGGAAGAGGCTTATATTAACTGTATTTTCGGATCGGCGGCTAATGAAAACAGATTGTTTCTTGCAAAAGAAAATTATGTGTTTTATTCGGCGGTAAATGATTATACTTATTTCCCCGAAAGCAATGTGATTAAGTGCGGCAGCCCGGAAAGTCCCGTTACGGCTTTGTGTAAAATAGCGGACGGAACGCTGGGCGTCAGTAAGAGTATAAGCGACAGCGGCGATAAAAGTATTTATTATATAACGCCTATTTTAGTTAACAAAAAGGTGAACGATGAAAACGTGATAGAGACAGAAAGCTTTATTTCTAAAGCCGGAGCAACCGGTTACGGCGCTGTTAATGACAGATGTATGCTTAACTTTAGCGACGATTATGTATTTTTAGCTGATGAGGGCTTGTTTGGCATAGTTACGCAACAAAATATTTCTTCAGATGTCAGGTTTATGCGGGAGCGAAGCGGCACTATAAATCCTGAATTGATGAATGCGGATTTAAGTGAAGCATGTTGTTTTTCCCATAAGAATAAATTATACATTTCTGACGGGAGCAAAACTTATGTTGCCGATGCCAGATATCGATATACCGAGGATAAAGATATGGACGACACGTTCAATTACGAATGGTTTGTCTGGGATATATGCGCGAAGGCTTTTTTTGTATTTGAAAATTCTTTATGTTATATTTCTGCGGAAAATAAGTTATGTAAATTGAGAAACGACAATATTTTTGCAGACGTTGTAAAAGTTTCTATTTCTGCTAATACGGTCGGAGTGAGCGTTGCGGATGGAACAGGAGGTTATGTAAGCGCCGTCAGTAGAAGTGCGTTGGATAAATTTGAACCGGGGGATTTATTGGATACGGCTACGGTAATAAGCGTCGATACGGAAAACAGCACAATTACTTTTAACAAACCCGTTACTTCGCAAGCAGCAATATTAAGTCAATTTCGAGCAGTAAAGGCATTTTGGGAAAGTCCGTATATTGATTTAGGCGCAAATTATTTACTCAAAACTTTAACGGGTATCGGCATCGGTTTAGAGCCGAATTACGAAAGTGAAGTTCAATTTAGTTATGCTGCATCGGTCGGAACCGATAAAGGCACCGGAGCCTATACGGTAGATGCGCCGACAAGAGGCGTTTTTAAGCTGGAAGATATAGGAAGCGGCGAAAACGCTGCGGAGTTTGGGGACTTGAATTTTGGCAACATAGCGTTTACGGTAAACAGATTTGCTCAAAACAATGTTAAACGCGTAAGACTGAGGAATGCAAATTATGTAAGATTTGCATTTTTATCGAACACAAAGAGCGATTGCGCAGTTAACAATGTTATGTTTGAGTATAAGGTAATCAAGCCGTTGAGGGGCGTAAGATAATGAGCGTAAATAAAATCAGTGAGGAAGCCAGAGGAAAACTTCGCAACAGTTCCGTGCTGGGATTACCGGACAATCCTTCTGTAGCCGGAAAGACTGCCGCTGACGTTAAACGCGCAATGGTGGAATATGTAACCGGCGTATCGGAAAATGATGACGCGCTATCGGGTAAAACCAATATTGTAAAAGAAATTAATCGCATAGTAGCTGAAATAAACGAAGATTTGACAGAAGTAGCAAGAGAGTACGGAATTACTTATGCTGAGGTTAAGAAATTATTGCTGGCGCCGGATTATGCAAATGCCGGCAATGAAGCTACTGTTGAAAATCCGTCCAAAGTTAGTATCGGGCCCAACGGAAACTTTGTTTTTGAAAATTTACGCGGTGAGCGCGGCTATAAAGGCGATACGGGTGAAAAAGGAGAAAAAGGCGACGATATATACAGTTTTGCTTTATCTCAAGGAGATTTGCTGTTAGTAAAAGCAGATGCTTCCGATAATAACGTAAATTATCTTATAGACGAATTTGGAATCATGTCGATTAAAATCAATTATTAAAAAGGAGAATATTATGGCGACAACAACTGTTAATTTGGGGCGAGTAAAAGGCTCAATGTGGTACACGGGTACAGCCGATGATAACTCGGCCATAGCGGCCGCGCTTTCATCGGCCGGTTATATACCGTTGAAGCTTGATTTGTATTTAAATATTGAAAACGGCAATATATATCAATATGCGCCGGTTTCCGAGACGCTTACTTGGGTTTTGAAGGGTAACATAAAAGGCGTTGAGGGACAAGGTTTCAGTATTGCTAAAACTTATAATTCGATTAGCGCAATGAATGCGGGATTTGCAACTGACGGATTGCCCGAGGGTGCTTTTGTCATTATTGAAAACGGCAATGTTAACGATCCGGATAATGCAAAACTCTATGTTAAGGGCGCTGCGGCTTATGGTTTCATTACCGATATGTCGGGTTCACAGGGTATAAAAGGCGAGACGGGCGCTAAAGGCGAGCAGGGAGCTAAGGGCGAGCAGGGTGTGGGTATTTCCGCTGTGACTATTGACGGGGGAACAAACGTATCTGACGGCATATCTTACACTTTGACCATTCAAAAAACCGATAATTCGTCCGTGCCCGTTACTTTTATTGCTCCGCGTGGTATTAAGGGCGAAAACGGTGCTGACGGTATGGCGGCAAGCATTACTATCGGGACGGTAAATACGGGGGCGGCAGGCAGTACTGCTCAGGTTACAAACGGCGGCACGGCGACGGAAGCAGTATTAAATTTTATAATTCCGCGCGGCGATAAAGGCGAAACCGGCGACAAGGGTGCAACAGGTGATACGGGGCCGGCCGGCTCGGACGGTAAAACTCCAAGTTTATCGATAAATACAAGTGGAGAACTGATTGCAACTTTTGAATAAAGGAGTGTATATGTCTACAATCAATTTAGGAAGAGTACAGGGCGGCGGAGTTTTCGGTTCTACGTCTACTAGTAATACAAGTATTTTGAAATCGTCCGTTCAAAGCGGAAATATCGATCCGTTAGTTGGAGACACGATAATTAATGCAAACGGAGATATGTGCAGAATAACCGCTATAGCTGCCTCATCTTATAGTGTGACGAAATACGGAAGCGTAAGAGGGCCACAAGGCGAAAAGGGAGAAACCGGCGATGTTTCTACTGCAGGAGTTGTAACGTTAAACACGGTTCAGTCGATAACTGCGCTTAAAGTATTTGATCAAACGCCTATTAAGCTGATGTATGCCGGAGACGGTACGTATTTGCAACCTTTGCAAAAGTATAACTATGAGGGAGACGTATATGTTACAATTCCTCATAAAAACGGCACTTTGGCTATGGTCGGCGATATGGAATGCGGGACTGTAAGAAAAAGCGTAACTTCTACTGCTGACGCATGGGTTTATACGGGCTGTTCGGTAAGCGTCCCTGCCGGTAAAACCGTTATTGTGAGCGGGTCTTGCGAGTGGACGGCTTCAAACAGCAAAGAGATAGCTATTTGTACAAATAATGATACGGGACAGGTGATATATACAATGGTTTGCGGTGCTTCGGTGTTCGGCTCTGTATCGTGTTGTACCAGGATATACCGCAATACGGGAAACAATGCGGTAACATTATATCTTATGGGCAAGTGGGTAAGCGCCGGAACTCAAAACGCTTGGCTGGATTATATCAGAATAGATTAGAGGAGGAGTATTTAATGATAACCTACGTTGTGACTAATAACGACATTATTGTTCTGGTCGATACCACAATACCCGATAATACTGCCGGCGGTGTAGTAATAGATATTCCGAAAGAGGAGTTAGACAAGATAGTGCCGGGTAAGTCGAAGCTTATAGGCGAAAATGTAATTAACCCGAATAGGTATTATCTTGAATTATCCAATAACGTGATTGTCGGCTATTCAACGGAAGAGCAGGATGCGTTTAATACTCCGGTTTATTTGTTCTATGACGAAATCGCGCATTTAAAATTAGGATATTCCAAATACGTCAACGGTGAAGTCACCAGTCCCACGGATACTGAATATCAAGCACACCTAAACGAGTTAAGAAACACGCCAGAAAGCTTACAGTGGAAATACGAGGCGTATGTCGAACAGTTGATAAGAAAGAAATATACGGTTTCACAGGAATTGGCGATACTCCGGCAGCGGGACACAAAGCCCGAAGAATTTACGGCATACAATACATACGCCGAAGAGTGTAAGGCTCAGGCAAAGAAGGAATTTAATATTTCGGAGGAAGTTGTAAATGAAAACGGCAATTAAAATTTTATCGGTAGTATTTTTGGTCGGAGCCTCGGTGTGCTGCGTAATATTTAAAAATGAGCTTGAAAGCTTTTTGGGACAAGATATTAACAGCGTCGTATTGCCTTTGGTTACAAGCATAATAAGCGTATTCGCGGGATTGACTTTTATATTTTCTAAATTAAAGTCGGCTATAGGGACGCTTACGGATAAAGATATTAAAGTCGCAGATATTTACAGCAAGACGAACAAGATTTTTGAAGAGTTTAAGGCGGATTTCATGTCTATTAAAGCTGAGAATGAAGAGCTGCGCATTGCCATAGATCGGCTTATAAAAATAAAATCAAAAGCAAGTGACGCGGCTGTTTTGCTTGTGGGGCAAGATAACGCGGCTGTAAAAAACGGTACGGCGGCAAAAATTGCGGAGGTGCTTAACGATGAATAAAACGATTAAACTTGCGATTTTGCGCACCGGATCTTTTTTGTCGCAATTAGCGCCTATGGGAGTGTATGTCGGCATAAATTGGAGGAATATTGTAACAACTTCTCAAGCTGGTTGGTCGCTGACTATAGGAGGCGTTCTTGTTTGTATGGTTGTCGGGTTGCAAATGGCGGGTAAGTTAGGTAAAGTACTCGGAAATGGAGTTACCGTAGTGGCGTCTATGTATGTGATACTGACGTTGCTGCAGCCCATTTTACTTCAGTTAAACGATATCCTTTTATGCGTTCTTATCGGACAAGGTGTAAATGTGATTGCATTTAAAAATGTCATAGCTCGAACCGTGAAAGAAATTGACGCCGGCATTACAGCTGACGCTACCGCAAAAAGCATGGAAAGCGTTATGTCAAAATATACCGGGAGAGTATAGTTATGGACGAAAATAAAGTTAAGGATTTTTTCAGAAATAATATAATCCCGATAATAATTGCGATTGCATGTTTGGCATACATAGCAAGGGGATTGATTACAATTAACGAAACTGGAAAAACTCCGTTCGAGATTATAGGAGACGGAGCGCTAGCTCTTTTATTTTCGCTGTTTATAACTCAAATGTTCGGGGAACAAGGTTTTTTAAAAGGCGACCAAAATGAAAAAGTAGTGGCTACAAATAAACTGCACGGAGAAACCGTGGACAGCATTTGCGATTATATAAATTTGTTGGACGAATGGTGCGATAAGAAAAATATCGAGGCTTTGAAAAAATCCCGCCGAAAGATTTTGTCCAGGGAGGGTATGAAATACGAGGATTATTTCGATGAACAAGGAAATTCCCGAGAGGTTGCATTTGATTTTAAAAATAAGGAAAAGCGTAAGAAAGAGCTTAAGCGCTATATTTGTTACCGTAAGGCTTTAAGAAAACGCATAACGCCTTTGACTGTTTCGTCGCTGACAAGCGGAGATGGTATGGATGACGATCCTTATAATATGGGAAAGGGCAGAAAGGAATATCGTAAGTCTAATGCCCGTACAGGTTTAATAAGTAAAATGGCAACGTCTGTTTTAGCCGGTTGTTACGGGGTTAATCTTATTGCTAATTTTTCATGGGCGGAATTCGTTTGGACACTGTTGCAGGTTGCTTTATTTTTGCTTATGGGCGCCATGAATTGCGTTAATACATATTTTTTTGTTACTGATGAACTGCGTGCGAGAACAATACGTCAGATTAATGAGCTTGATAAATTCAAAGCCGACGTAACAAAAGAACACAACATTATAAATTTTATATCGGAGGAGTGTTACAATGACGTCAAACAGAATGACAAAGGTTAAAACCGATGCTGACGAACTGAAAAGCGTGTCTCAGCAGGCTTTAGGATTGGCAGGTTCCAGCGACAAGGGTATTGCGGCAAATAATGTTGCCAATAAGCCGTACACAATGAATGATTGGTTGGGTAACGGTACCGTTAAAAACAAAAATGTTAATACTGCGGCTGACTCCGTTATCGATTCTGATAATACTCAAAACAATAATTCTGCCGCGGCGGTTAAAGATATTTCTGCAAAAGGAAACAGCGGTTCCGCGACGTCGTCTGCAAATAACGGCACAAATAATAATTCGGAGCTGTTTGAAAATTATTTATCTCCCTTAAACGATAAATACGGCGGTAGCTTGGTCGATTACGACGCTTCCGGGCTGGAGGGATATGAGTTGCAGAAGTACCAGAATGACAGGGACGCTTTTGACGTTTATGAAATTCTTAATAAAAATTACATGACTTCGCAGGAGCAGGCGCGTGATAATATGTACGAGCAGCTCAGGGATGCCTATGTTTCTACCGAATTATCCAAGAAATATCTGACGGAACAGCTTGCGCGCAGTGGTTGGGACACTAATATCGGACTTACTACGTCGGCGTCGTCGGATATTAATACTCAGTATGCAAATAGTCGTGCGGATGCGCAGAGAGAATATAATTCACATATGCGCGAGTTGCTTAACGATACGCAGTCCCAGCTTCTTGAGACCGAATCCGCTCGTAGAAACGCTAACAGCGAGCTTGATATTCAGGAAATAGAAGAAAAAAGAGCGGCTGCTTATAACGAAATAGGCAACATGATTACAAATTATTTGTCAGGGGATAAGACTTACTCGCTTAAAGAAATTGCGCAGAATATAAATGAAAACCAATATCTTGACGCAGAGCAGAAAGAAAAGCTTGCCAAAATAGTCGGTTTGAATTTTGAAAACGACGAGTATAAGGATCCTGCTCCTGATTTCGCTACTCAGAATAAATACGGTATAGTTGATCCTTATGCGGGTATTGTTCTGGATACAGCCGGTGCAGAAAGCTTCGGTAAATACAACGGAACCGGAAAGGGGACTCAACAAGACCAGTATATCAATAAAATTATAGGAAAGGCAAAGGAAGGAGCAATAGATAACGGCACCGTCATAAACATGAATTACGGCGCCGGAAAAGCCGATAATTACGTTTATTACAACGGACGGTTTTATAAAACGACAAATAAAGCGACCATTGATTCCGATAACGTGGATAAAAACTGGAGCGAGCAAAGCGTTGATAACGATAATGGCAATCCGAGTTATACCCAACAAATATTTAATTCTCTCTCGGAAGGTGAAACTAAAGACGTGGGTGGATTTGCGTGGAAACGAAAAAACGGCAAACTATATGTTTATGCGCGTGGCGGCTGGCACGAGGCGAAAGTTTAATTTTCGTTGCCGGCATTAAGCGGCAATGCTTTTTATCGCTATAAATTACATTTTATCTATGATTTCCTGATATTTTGCTAAGTCGCGTTTGCATTGTTTAAGTTTTTCTTCAGTTTTAGTAATTTGATCGTCGGTTGCTTTTACGTCTTTAAGATAGTTTTGATAATTACTTTCAAGTTTATTGCTCTGTTTTACTAATTCGCTGTTTTTCTTTTGATAACTTTGATATAATTCTTTTTTTCTTTGAGCGCCGTACCCGGAATTTATATCTAATCCCTGTCTAGCCAATTCTTCGGCTAAATAACGTTGTTCAATAATGTAATTGCTATAGTTCTCGCTAATTTTATTATCAATAGCTTGTCGCTCTGCTTCAAAATCATCTTTTAGTTGTATAAGATTGTTGTATAAAATTGCGTAATGTTTTAAAGCGCAATTATAATATTCTTGTAAAAACGATAAACTTGCCCATTGTAATATATTAGTTAAATCATCTTTTGTCTTAGCTTTATCGTAAATCAATAAATGAGCATTTTCTTTAGCAGAATTAAGATTTTTGAGCGTTGAGGTCGGCATTGTCATTCCGTTTGTTGAAATAAGTAATTTTACGTCGTTTAATCTTGTGTCTATTTCAATTAAAGTTTGTTCTTGCTGCGCGTTGAAATTATCGGTATTGATATCTGCTGTATCATCCTGGGTGATATCATCTGGTGTATCGGGCGGCGTATCTGAACAAGCGCCAAGTAAACCGCACAGAGCAATTAGCATAACAAGAAATAAAAAGTTAATAAATCTCATTTTCTTTTCCATATTAGTTTCCTTCCTTTTATGTAGTTTTTTACTTATTATAACATAATTTTTTAATAAATCAATTGTGAGGATAATATAATGATATATAATCTCAATAAAAACAAGTCGAATCCTGTCGAAAATTATCACCGTAAACTTGCGGAGCGTAAATATGCCCGAGATAAGAGTTTAAAGACGCGCGACGAGGAAATTAACGCGGAAAGCAATTACATTCAAAATACGCCGGAATTTGAGTCTTATACGCCTGCTTACGACGTAAATCAGAATATTATGCAGAATGTTGCCGAAAAGACAGAGGAGGAAACCAATAAAGGCGGTTTCTGGGGCGGCTTGGGATATGCTATTGAGCAGTTGGGCTTAGGTTTGGTGCGTTCTTTGGAAGGAATCAGCGATTATGTTGTAGGCGGCGTAGCCGAATTGTTCGGGCAGGATGAGTGGGCGGACGAGCAGATGCGCAACGATTGGATTAATTACGATCATGCTAATGAATGGTATAATCCTGACGGCGTAATGCAGTTTGTGGGCGACGTGGCAAGCGGCGTAGGCGGTATGCTGCCGAGTATAGGCGCAGCGGCAATACCCGGTATCGGCCCTGCGCTGTCTACCGGTATGTTTATGACGAGCGCGGCGGGACAGAGCGTGTCGGACGCAGCTAAACAGAATGAGGGACTGAGCGGCAATGAATGGCTGTACGGCACGGGAAGCGGACTTGTGGAAGGTTTGGTAGAAAAGATTAGCGGCGGCACGGGTAAGCTTTTAGGCAAAGCCACCGGCAAAATGTTTGGAAAACAAATCGCAAAAAGCACGGCGGGAAAATTGGCCGCTAACTTTGTCGGCGAGGGCTTGGAGGAAGTCGCCAGCGATATAATCGATCCGGCGTTAAGAGGAATAACGGGCGTCAACAGCTGGGAGGAGGTAAAGCGGCAGTACGGCGATCTGCCCGAGCAGCTTCCGCATACTTTTTTAGTCGGCGGAACGGTCGGATCGGTATTGGGCAGCGCGGACAGAGCGGGCAGAGCTATACAGGCAAAAGGTTTTAATAATCTCAATGCTATTGAAAACGCTTCGGAATTTAAGCGCGTCGAAGGACAAAACGCACAGGCCGCCGTAAAGGGCGGAAAGGTTCTGGATAATACCGCTTTGCGTGAAAAGCTATCCGACAATCTGCGTAAAATGGATTCGGCGCAAAGAAGCGAATTTATTTCCCGCAACGGACTTGAAAATTATTTCAATGCCGACGGCGGTATAAAGTCGGCATCTGAAAACAGTATCGTGTCGCAAGGATACAACGCTCAGGCATACAGCGAAAATATCGCTAATATCGATAAAGATAAACTAAAATACAAGCCTACCGCCAACGCTATCCGTCCGGATATAGCGCAAGCGGTTAAGGACGTTACGCTGTTATCCGACGGCAACGGACAGTATGTTATCACGGACGGTTTAAGCGACGGCGTTAACGGTTTTTACGACCGTGAAAGCGGTATAACTTATTTGTCGGGTAAAGCCGATGCCGGAGACGTGCGCTCCTATGTCGCTTCGCACGAGCTTGTGCATACCCTGGAGGGCAGCAGGCAATACGAGCGTTTTGCCAATACGGTGTTAAAGGAAATCAATTCCAGCGAAGCTCTGAAAAATAAATATAACATTGATAGATATATTCAAAACTATTCGGCGGCGCATGACGGCGTTGCGCCTGAAACCCTGCAGTACATAGTGCAGACGGAAATAGTGGCGGATTTTGCCGCAAAGGAAATGCTCACCGACGAGGCTGTTTTGCGGCGGCTTATAAACCGCGACAGGAATATCGTACAGCGGATTTTGGACTGGGTAAGGGATAAAATAAAAATCCTCGTCTCTAAAGGCGGGGACAGGAGCAATATTGCCTTTTATAAAAAAGCGGAAAGACAGCTTGCCAAAGCTCTGGATAATCCTACCGGAGGCGTAAGCATTACTGCAATGGATAACGCTTTTAAAGCAAAGGAAACGTCGCGCAATCAGCGGTATTTGGAAACAGAAAACGCCTCTGCGGAAGCACAGGCACAGGCGGCGAATAGGGGACAGGCGGAGACTATTCGCTTCTCTCTCATGAACAATCGTTCTTTTGAGAATAACGTGAAGGATATTCTCTCAATGAGTGACGCAGACGCCCGTGCTGCAAAGGCGGCGGACTCGTATATTTCTATAATGAAACACACTCCCGACGTTATTCTCAACAACGTGGAGGGTGCGCAAGATTTGGAGGTGATTATACGCTTTGACGCGCTTTATCTCGCCTCTCGCGCCGACGGTGCGCTTGACGGGAATTATCATGATCTCGGTGCGGAAATTACGACGCAGTTGCCGCAGCTCATCTCCGATCCTGACGCTATTGTGCGTATGGATAACGGACGGCTGAATATCCTTGCGGAAATGAAAACCGACAAGGGCAGCAGCGGCATAATCTCCATTGAGCTAAATACCGTTAAAGACATCAATTCCAAGTACAGCAAGTACAATCTTGTTGTATCGGCTTTCTCTGCAAAAGACAATTATGTGCGCAACCTTTTGCAGAAGCGCGCCGAGCGCGTCGAGTACATAAAAAAAGACCTTCCGCAAGTTAATCACCAACTGCATGAATCGTTGGCAATTTTTAACGAAAGGTCTAATGAAAAGCAGTCTACTTCTCAGTCGCCCAATGCCGAAACCCTGAACAGAACGTCCGAAACGCTACCGAGGATAAAAACTGTCTCTAATACTAGTATACGCGAAAGAGCTGAAAAGTCAACAGAAAAATCAAAAAATATTGAAAAAAATTCTGAAACCAAGTCAAATGAGGTGGGGGAAGAAGCAAGATATAGTATTGTTAACATCAACGCAGGTAGAAAAGCTGTCTTAATTAAGGATAATATTTTAGATGGAGTGTCTAAAAAAGACAGATTGAAAACCGTATATGACACTATGAAAAAATTTAGCAACGGAATCCCGATAGCAGGTGGGAGGTTGATAAAAGTAAATGCAATAACAAGAAATGAATATATAAATTCAAAAAATGCGCAATATCTGAAAGGAAATATTACAAAAAATACTATATTTATTGATAAAATGAAAGCAAGCGGGCATTTAGATGAGATTGTGCTTGCTTCGGATAGTTACGTAAACGAAGGGTTAAAGCACACTCGAAACGACAATATTAAGGAATTTGCGCGTGGCAACGTTCTGTTGGATATCGCTGGTAATCAGTACGCGGCAAATGTGATAGTCGGCTTTACGGGCAGCAATATGATATTGTACGACGTGGTTGATTTTAAACCTACAAAATTTACTGTAACTGAACAAAATGGCAAAAAGATAGACGCCGCAGAAGGAGCGAACCCCTTTGAACGCGCGACGCCATCTACTACTAGTATACGCGAAAAAACTGAAAAGTCAACAGAAAAATCAAAAAATATTGAAAAAAATTCTGAATTGCGTTATTCATTGAAACCGTTTGCCGAGCAGGTGGACGACGTGCTTGCGGGAAAGCGCTCTGCAAACTTGGACTTATATGTATCAGAAACGCCGGATGTGTTTGTTAAGCTCGGGTTTCCTAAAACTCCTATGCTTATGCGTAATTCCAAAGTAAAGGAGATTCTGGAAAAGCATATGGAGATGAGCGTGGAACTCATCAAGCAGATTCCGGAGGCCATACAGAATCCGCTGTTTATACTGAAATCCAAAACCAATCCCAATGAGAGTGTCGTGGCTATTACGGAGATCGTGACGGATAAGGGCGAACTCATAGTTCCCGTATGGGTAAATCAGGACGGCGTGTATCTGGATATAGACTTAGACAAGCCGGTAACGGTAAAGACCAACTTTGTGGCCAGCGCATACGGTCGTAATGTAAAAGGCTTGCTTGAATATGCCGCGGACAACGACGGGATACTATACGTAAATTCGAATAAAGAAAAAGTCGGCGAACTCTTAACACGCCACGGGCTGCAATTGCCCGCTCCATTAAGAATTACCGACTCTACTACTAGTATACGCGAAAAAACTGAAAAGTCAACAGAAAAATCAAAAAATATAGAAAAAAGTATTGTAAATGAGAAAAACGCAGCCGCAGAAAATGCTTTGGCTGTTGAAACCCGTTACGCATTGCAAGAGGCGTTACAGCAACTCGGAGAATACGACGAAACGCGGAAACGCCATATTGAGAGCCGCGAGGGAGATGCCATTTCGCGTAACTACGGCGATATAGTGAAATTCATCAAGACGGCAAAACGGTTGCCGCCTATTAAGCGGTTGCATATCGGCTTGATAAGCGATACGACGGCAGATTTGGTAAAGAAAAAAACCGACATCGATATAAAAAACTACGATTTTGTATTGGCAAGCAACTTTATTTCCCATATTTTCGATTCTCACGGAACGCAGAGAACGGAAACGCCTCGCAATCAAAGAGCTGTTACCTATGCGAACATAGAAAATATTATTGAAACCGTCATCGCGCCCGATGATGTTACTTTGGCAAACGACGAAAATGGTACGGCGTTAAAATTCATCAAGGAATTAGACGGCAAAAACGTCGCGCTTACGATTACGTCGACTAAAAAAAGCACCCTTACGCTTAAGAGTGCTTGGATAATTGAAAATAGTGAGGGTCGTACACCGTCAGCAAATGCAACTGCCTCTGCAAGAACGTCCAAAACGAGCGGCAGAAACCTCACTACTACTAGTATACGCGAAAGAGCTGAAAAGTCAACAGAAAAATCAAAAAATATT
>ENA-OXEG01000457-OXEG01000457.1-human-gut-metagenome-genome-assembly--contig:-NODE-457-length-24865-cov-11.720879_pt1 | contig 24865 bp, 15 predicted proteins | sample MGYA00249355_ERZ652243 | MGnify/ENA primary metagenome ERZ652243 (study PRJEB26925, sample SAMN05826944) | human gut metagenome | biome: ENVO:2100002; feature: ENVO:00000062; material: ENVO:00002003... | reverse complement strand
CTCGTGGGCTCGGAGATGTGTATAAGAGACAGTCTCGATGGAGGACATCTTCTCGCAGTTCGGCGACATTTTCGGCGGCCATTTCGGGGGCGGATTCCGCTCGTCGAACGGCGGCGGGGGACGGCGCGTGAACCGCGGCTCGGACATCCGCGTGCGGGTCCGTCTGACGCTGGCCGAGATCGCCAACGGAGTTACGAAGAAACTCAAGATCAACAAGACCGTCGCCTGCGACAAGTGCGGCGGCTCGGGAGCCAGGGACGCCAATTCCTATTCGACCTGTTCGACCTGCAACGGCACGGGCTATGTGACGCGGGTGGAGAACACCTTCTTCGGCCGGATGCAGACGCAGGGCGTGTGCCCCACGTGCGGCGGCACGGGCAAGGTGATCACCGCGTCGTGCGACAAGTGCAAGGGCGAAGGCACGCTGCGCGGGCAGGAGGTCGTGGAGATCAAGATCCCGGCCGGCGTGGGCGAGGGCATGGTCCTCACCGTCACGGGCAAGGGCAACGCCGCGCGTCAGGGCGGCGTGAACGGCGACCTGCAGGTGGTGATCGAGGAGGAGCGCAACCCCGAACTGGTGCGTGACGGCAACGATCTGATCCACAACCTGAACATCACCGTGACGACGGCCCTGTTGGGCGGTACGGTCGAGGTTCCGACGGTGGACGGGCGCGCCAAGATCAAGATCGCCCCGGGAACGCATGCCGGCAAGGTGCTGCGCCTGGGCGGCAAGGGACTGCCCGACGTGAACGGCTACGGTCGCGGCGACGAACTGGTGGTGGTGGACATCACCGTTCCGTCGAAACTCTCGGCTGAGGAGCGAAAACTCGTCGAGCAGTTGGCCGCGCAGCCCTCTTTCCAGAAGGCGGAGTCGGTCAAGAACCAGAATATTTTCGAACGGATGAAAAGCTTCTTCAGGTAATAATCCGGGATGAATTATTAATCGTTCGTACATTGATTCCGGCTTGTAATTGGCGGCGGAATGCCGCGTTTGCAAATCTGACCCACCCCTAAACCCCCGCCTGAGGCGGGGGCTTGTCGCAATGCAACCACAATAAAGAGAGTCATGCAATAAAATTGCGAAGATATTCGTATCTTTACAAAAAATAGAACGACCATGTTAGGCTTTACCCCTTTCAAACGGCACCCGAACAAATTCAATTACATCCCGCGTTATTACGACCCCGAGAAGGAGGCCCGTGAACAGCGCCGTGCCGAGTTGCGCGGCGAGCGCGCCGAGGATGCCGACCGCGAATACCAGCCCGGACAGTACATCCGCACCCAGCGCGAAGCCCGGGATGCGCGGCGTTCGAACGAGGAGGAGCGGGGGCGTATCCGTGTGCTGAAGATGGCCGCGGGGGCCGTGCTGGTGCTGCTTTTTATCTACCTGCTCTACCCGAAGCTGGCCGATGTGTTCCTGCGCGCGCGGACCGCACCCGCGACCGAAACGCAGCAGGTCGGGGAGGAGGAGTTCAATCCCTATGCGCCTATTAGGGTCGTTCCCAACGATTACGAGGAGTAAATGGCAGACAAGATCAGATTATTACCCGAGGTCGTTGCCAACCAGATCGCCGCGGGCGAGGTCGTCAACCGGCCCGCCTCGGTGGTGAAGGAGATGATGGAGAACGCCATCGACGCCGGGGCGACTTCGGTGAAGGTCAACTTCCGCGACGGCGGCAAGGACCTGATCCAAATCGTCGACGACGGCTGTGGCATGTCGCCCATCGACGCGCGCATGGCCTTCGACCGCCACGCCACGAGCAAGATCGGGGCCGTGGAGGATATTTACGCCCTGCACACGTTCGGATTCCGCGGCGAGGCCCTGGCTTCGATCGCCGCCGTGTCGCAGGTCGAACTGCGCACCCGGCAGGCCGGCGACGAGGTGGGTACGCAGACCGAGATCAACGGCGGGCAGTTCGCGGCGCAGAACCCGGTGATGTGTCCCGTGGGTTCGCAGTTCTTCGTGCGCAACCTTTTCTACAACGTCCCGGCGCGCCGCCGTTTTCTGGACAAGAGCACCACCTCGGCGTCGCAGATCAAGGCCGAGTTCCAGCGCATCGCGCTCTGTAACCCGCAGATCGCCTTCGAACTCTACGCCAACGACGCTCCGGTCTATACGTTGCAGGCCGGGTCGCTGGCGGGACGCATCGTCGACGTGGTGGGGCGTCACATCAAGCAGAACCTGCTGGAGGTCGAGGCCGACACTTCGATCGCCTGCATCGAGGGATATATCGGCCGTCCGGCTGCCGCCAAGAAACGCAACACGGAGCAATACCTTTTTGTCAACGGGCGCTTTTTCAAGAGCACCTATCTGACGAGCGCCATTCTGAAAGCCTACGAGAAGCTGATTCCCGAGAGCTGCCAGCCCTCCTATTTCCTCTACCTGACGCTCGATCCCGGGCGTATCGACGTCAACGTGCACCCGCAGAAAACCGAGGTCAAGTTCGCCGACGAGGAGGCCGTGTGGCAGATCGTCAACGCCGCTGTGCGCGAGACGCTGGCCAAAACGGGCGCCGTGCCGCTGATGGATTTCGACCGGGACAGCCCGGTGGAGATTCCCGTTTTGCAGAAAGGAGCCGTGTACAGCGAGCCGTTGGCCATGTCGAACAGCGACTACAACCCTTTCCGCGAGGAGTATATCGACCCTTCGGCGCCCGATCCCAACGAGGATTTCACGGGCTTCGACGTGCCGTACCGCGACGGCGGGGTCGTGTCGGACAACTCTGCCGCGGGATTCCGCACGGGCGGAGGCCGGAGCGCCGCGCCGTCGTTCCCGCAGGCCGCGGCGGGCGGATTCGTCCTGCCGGGTGCGGACGCCGGGGAGTTCGAGGAGTTCGAGTCGGGCGGCGGTTTCGAGATCACCCCTTCGGGCGGCGGATTCGACGACAGCGCCCTGGATTTCATCCCTTCGTCGGCCGCTCCCGAACAGCAGCGGTTCGACATGCCGCAGCGTCCGGAATTCACCGATGCGCTGCCGCTGCCGGGCGGTTATGTCGCCGCTCTGCTGGGCGGCCGCTTCGTAGTGGTCGACGTGCGGCGCGCCCGCGAGCGGATTCTTTACGAGGATTACCTCCGGATGCTGGGCAACGGCTCGTCGGTGAGCCAGCAGCTGCTGTTCCCCGAACGGCTGGTCCTTTCGGGCGACGAATACGCCCTGCTGGAGGAGAATGCCGTGGAGTTCGCTGCCCTGGGCTTCGACATCGACTTCTGCGGCGAAGGGACCGTCGAAGTGAGGGGCACGCCCGCCGACATGCCCGCCGACGCCGTGGACCGGCTGCTGTTCGACCTGTTGCAGGCCTTTGCGACTCCGGTGTCGCTCTCCGATGTGCGGCGCGAGAAGATCGCCGGCGTGATGGCCCGCTCCGGCGCCAAGGGTGCGGGGCGGACCTTGTCGCGCGAGGAGGCCGCGGCGCTGCTCGCACAGCTGGCCGACACGGGCAGTTTCAGTTTTTCGCCCTCGGGCAAGGCGATCACCGCCGAGATCACGCCGGAAGATTTGCGCGCCAAGTTGGGATAATCCGGCGGAAAAGAGTTACATTTGCAAAAATTAAAACGCATGAACCGCTATTTTCAGACCCCTCCGGTGGTCAAGAATTTGATAATCATCAATGTACTGGTTTACATGGCCACGGCGCTGCTGCCCGTCGGCGACACGATCATGCAGTATTGCGCCCTGTCGCTGGGAACGCCCTATTTCCATACCTACCAGTTCATCACCTACATGTTCCTGCATGCCAATTTCGAACATATCTTCTTCAACATGTTCGCATTGTGGATGTTCGGGCGTACGCTCGAATACGAACTCGGCTCGCAGCGTTTCCTGACCTTCTACATGGTCTGCGGCGTGGGTGCGGCGCTGATCCAGTACCTCACGGCGCTGGCGTTCGGCGAACTGCCGCTGCTGCTGGTCGGCGCGTCGGGCGCGGTGATGGGCCTGCTGCTGGCGTTCGGCGTGATGCATCCCAATGCGGTCATCATGCTGCTGATTCCGCCTATTCCGATGAAGGCCAAGTGGTTCGTCATCATTTATGCCGTCATCGAGCTGTTCCTCGGATGGAAGGGCGTGGGCAACGTGGCTCATTTCGCCCATGTGGGCGGCATGCTGTGGGGATTCCTGCTGCTGCATTGGTGGAAACGCCGGGGAACGATCCGTTTTTAGACGATGGCTCCCGATTACTATAACGGATACGGGGGAGGCCCTTCGGGGAAACGGCGCCGCAGTCTCGTCATGCGGCTCGTCGACCTGGCGCTGACGCTCGTGACGCTGGCCGTGGGCGCGACGATGGTTCTCACCTATTTCGTCCCCTATGTCGATCCGGGCAGCGTGTGGTTCTTTCCCGTGCTGGGGCTGGCCGCTCCGGCGGTCTACGTCGCGTCGGTCGTGCTGACGCTCTACTGGATCATCCGCTGGCGCTGGGTGTGCGCCGGGGCGATGCTGGTCGTCGTCGTGGCGGGGCTTTTCAAGGTCTCGCTCTTCTGGCGTCCCGAAATCCGCCGCAGCTATGCCACGGAGACGGCCTTCGACCGCGCTGCTGTCAAGGTTATGAGCTACAACGTGCGCAGTTTCTACGGCGAGGACGGCCGGAGCAGCGTCGACGACATCCTGCGCCTGATCGAGGAGCAGGCTCCGGACCTGATCTGCCTCCAGGAGTTCAATGCCCGCCTCGCGGAGCAGTCCGAGGAGTTTTCGCTGCTGGGCGAGAAGTATGAGATCGCGCACTTCGGGCGCACGCAGGCTCCGGATTCGGTCTACGGCTCGACGCTGACCATCTTGAGCAAATACCGCATCCTGCGTTCGGACACCGTGCTGACGCCTTCGTCTTCGGTCTGGGCCGACGTGATTGTGGGCGAGGACACCGTGCGGGTTTTCAACAACCACCTGCGCTCGACGGCCATCAACGCTTCGGACAACCAGTTCATCACCAGCCACCAGTTTCTCTCGGACACGGCGCGCGAGACCAAAATCCGCAGTATCGTGACCCGTTTGCGCGAGAATAGCGTGCTTCGGGCCGCGCAGGTCGACAGCATCGCGCAGGTCGTGGGTGCGACGCGCACGCGGCGGATCGTCTGCGGCGATTTCAACGATACGCCCATGTCGTATGTCTACCGCACGATGGCGCGGGGGTTGCGCGACGCCTTCCGTGAGTGCGGGTCGGGCTATTCGCATACGTTCCGCGGTTTCTACAACACGCTGCGCATCGACTACGTGTTGAGCGGCGGTTTCGAACCGCTTTCCTACGAGGTGCTTCCGGTCGACTATTCGGACCACCATCCCGTCGTCGTGCGGCTTCGGAAAAGTTCCTGACGAATTACCCGGAAAACGGGATGCCCCGGCGGAGACACTCTTTCCGCCGGTTTTAATTTGCCGGCAGGTGTTGTCCGGAACGATTTTTTTGCTATCTTGTGGAAAAATTCAGCCAATCGTTCGCCATGATCCGATCCCTTCCGCTCGTAAGGAGAACGCTTTTCCTCTCCGTATGTGGGCTGTTCCTTTTCTCCGGTCGGCTTTTTGCCGGAAATCCGTTGCTGATGCCTTCCGAAGCCCCTTACGGGGCGCCCCGCTTCGACCGTATCCATGCCGCCGACATCATGCCCGCCATTGAGGAGGGCATCCGCGCCTACAAGGCCGGGATTGCGAAAATCAGGGCGCTGGACCCCGCGGAGGCGACTTTCGAAAACGTCGTCGTGCCGCTCGACCGTGCCGACAGCCTGCTGGACGTTCCGCGCGCGGTGCTGGGTTACCTGAAATCGAATTTCGGAGGCGACTCCGTCATCCGGATCTCTCTGGAATCCGCGCAGCTGACCGGAGAGGCATACGACGCCGTGACGCTCGACACGGCGATCTTCCGCCTGGTGAAGGCCGTCTACGACCGGCGCGATGCGGCCGGGCTGGATTCGCTCCAGCTGCGGACGCTCGGCAAGGTCTACCGGAGCTATATCCGCGGCGGGGCGCTCTGCACGCCCGGGCAGAAGGAGCGGCTCAAGGAGCTGAACCGCGAGATTTCGCTCAAACGCATCCGCCACGGACAGAACATCACGCAGGCGACCCAGGAGTTCGTCCTGTACGTGCAGGACAGCAGCCTGCTCGACGGGCTTGCGGGGACGACCCGGCAGCGTTTCGCCCGCAATGCGGCCCGGCAGGGGCATCAGGGCGTCTGGGCCGTCGGGTTCACGAACGGCGACTATGCGTCGGTCATGGCTTCGGCCACGAACCGCGATCTGCGCAGGAGACTCTACGAGGCCTACACCTCGCGCTGCATGGACGGGAAGTACGACAACCGCCAGTTGTCGGTCGACATCGTCAACCTGCGTCTCGAACGGGCCCGGATGCTGGGATACGAGAACTATGCCGCCTACACGCTGGAGACGAACATGGCCGGGACGCCCGAAAAGGTCCGCGAACTGCTGCTGCCGCTCAAGGACGCTGCCGCGGGGAAGGGACGTGCGGAGCGTGCCGAACTGGAGGCTTTCGCCGTGAAATACGAGCGGGATTCGGCCTTCCGGCTGGAACCGTGGGACGTGGCCTTCTATTCGGGCAAGCTGCGCAAGGCGAAATTCGGGTCCGAACTGGGGCGCATGCGCAACTACCTGTTTTTCGACAATGTGCTCAACGACGGCGTTTTCTATGTGGCCAACCGTCTTTTCGGAATCACGCTGACGCAGCGCACGGACATTCCCGTTTTCCACCCCGACGTGCTGACCTTCGAGGCGAAAGACGCCGAAGGCCGCCCCCTCGGACTGCTTTATCTGGATTGCTTCGTCCGCAAGGGCAAACGCGGCGGCGCGTGGTGCTCGCGCCTGCGCGGGTATTCGTGCGCCGGAGAGCGGGAGGTGCTGCCGCTGGTGACCATCAGCTGCAACTTCTCGCGTGCGGCCGAAGGCAGGCCGAAGCTGCTGTCGACCTCCGAGGTCAAGACCCTCTTCCACGAATTCGGACACGCTCTGGCGGGTTTCCTCTCGCGCGGGCCGTATCCGCAGGTGACGGGCAGCTTCCCGCGCGACATGGTCGAACTGCCCTCGCAGTTGAACGAGCATTGGGCCTGGGAGCCGGAGGTGATGAAACACTACGCCCGCGATTACGAGACGGGGCGTCCGATTCCCGATGCGCTGATCGCGAAGTTCAAGGAGTCGGAGAACTTCCTGAAGGGGCTTTACCTGACCGATTTCTATGCCACCGCGCTGCTCGACCTCGAATGGCACACCGTGCTGCGGCCGGTCGAAGGGTGCGACGTGGCGGCTTTCGAACGGGCCTTCCTGAAACGTTACGACTTCCCGGAGCATACCGCTTTACGCTTCCGGACGACCTATTACAACCACATCTTCGCCAGCAGTTACCCCGCGCAGTACTACTCCTACACGTGGTCGGCGGTGCTGGACACCGATGCCTTCGCGGCATTCACCGGCACGGGCGATATTTTCGATCCCGAAACCGCGCGCCGTTACCGCCGCCATATCCTGACCGAAGCGGGCTATGACGAGCCGCTGGCGCAGTACGTGCGTTTCCGCGGCGCCGTGCCCGACGTGAAGCCCCTGATGCGCCGTTACGGGCTGGCGGAATAGCGGCCCGGCGGAATGAACAGCCCCGGCTCATCGGGCCGGGGCTGTTCCGTTCGGTCACTCTCCGATCTTCTTGCGCGGGTGGACCATGTTTTCGGGTTGCAGCACCTTGTGCAACTCCTCTTCGCTCATCAGCTTATGCTCGAGTACGAGGTCGTAGATGCCCTTGCCGGTTTTGAGGGCCTCCTTGGCCAGCATGCTCGACGTTTCGTAGCCCAGATAGGGGTTGAGCGCCGTCACCAGCCCGATGCTGTTAAAGACCATCCGGCGGCAGACCTCCTCGTTGGCCGTGATGCCGGCGATGCACTTCTCGCGCAGCGTGTTCATGGCGTTGATCAGCATTTCGATGCTCTCGAACAGGCAGTGGACGATGATCGGCTCCATGACGTTCAGTTCGAGCTGTCCGGCTTCCGATGCGATCGTCACGGTGAGGTCGTTGCCGATGACGCGGAACGCTACCTGGTTGACGACTTCGGGGATCACGGGGTTGACCTTGCCCGGCATGATCGACGATCCCGGCTGGCGCGGCGGGAGGTTGATCTCGTTCAGCCCGCAGCGGGGACCCGACGAGAGCAGCCGCAGGTCGTTGCAGATTTTCGAGAGTTTCACCGCAAGGCGTTTCTGGGCCGAGGAGTTCATAATGAAGGCGCCCGTGTCGCTCGTGGCCTCGATCATGTTCGACGCCTCGACGAGCGGCAGTCCGGTGATCTCGCGCAGGTAACGGGTGCAAAGCCCGGCGTAGTCGGGGTCGGCGTTGATGCCCGTTCCGATGGCCGTGGCCCCCATGTTGATCTCGAAGAAAAGTTTCATGTTGGCCGTCAGCCGCTCGGTCTCCTCGGTGAGGTTGGCGGCGTAGGCTTCGAACTCCTGTCCGAGGGTCATCGGCACGGCGTCCTGAAGCTGCGTGCGGCCCATCTTGATGATGCCGGAGAACTCCTCGCCCTTGGCGTGGAACGCCGCGATGAGTTCGCGCAGCGAGGCCACCAGTTTCTCGATGCTGCGCACCAGTGCGATCCTCACGGCCGTGGGGTAGGCGTCGTTGGTCGACTGCGAGAGGTTGACGTGGTTGTTGGGGTGGCAGAACTGATATTCGCCCTTTTCATGGCCGAGGAGTTCGAGCGCCCGGTTGGCGATCACCTCGTTGGCGTTCATGTTGGTCGACGTGCCGGCGCCGCCCTGCACCATGTCGACGACGAACTGCTCCTCGAGTTTCCCGGCGCGCAGCTCCTCGCAGGCCCGGATGATCGCGTCGGCGATCGCCGGGTCGAGCAGTCCCAGGTCACGGTTGGCCATCGCGGCGCCCTGCTTGACGTCGGCCAGGGCGCGGATCAGCTCCGGGAAGAAGTTGAGCCGCACGCGGCTGATGTGGAAATTCTCCACCGCGCGCATGGTCTGCACGCCGAAATAATACTCCGCCGGGATTTCCATTTCGCCCAGCAGATCGTGTTCACGACGGGTTTTGCCCGAAAGTCTGATTTCCGTAAAGTCCATGATCGGTATGTTTTTATTAAAGGTACGCAAAAGCGGGGTGGAGTCCAAGCCGAATCGGGTGCGGTCCGGTAAGACGTTCCGACATCAAATATAATGCTTTTTCCGCCACTTTGTCAAAACAAAAAATCTTGTTAACTTTGTATTCGCTCCGCGGGGTCGCAGAATTCGGCGGCGGACGAACGCAGAACCGAAAAACAAATAAAGAATATGATTTTAGACTCTCTGAAAAACAGCGCGCTTTACTACGGCGTAAGCCCGCGCATGAAACAGGCTTTCGAACTGATCGCCTCGACCGACTGGACGACGATGGAACCGGGTATTCACGAACTCGACGGCAAGGACATCTACGTCAACGTCATGGAGCGCGAGCTGAAACAGAAGCCCGACGCCAAACTCGAAATCCACAACGAGTACATCGACATCCAGGTTCTCATCCGGGGCGAGGAGGAGTCCTTCGGCTGGAGCGAGCGCAGGGAGCTCAAGAAGCCGCTGGGCGAATTCAGCGTCGAGAATGACATCCAGCTCTTCGACGACGTGCCGCAGACCTATTACACGATGCGTCCGGGACAGTTTACGGTGCTTTTCCCCGAGGACGGGCACGCCCCGATGGTGGGCGAGGGCACGGTGCGCAAGATCATCGTCAAGGTGCGCAGGTAGACGCAGTCCATACCTTCCGGGCCGGGATTTCCCGGCCTTTTTTGTGCCCGTCCGGCTGGCCTGCATGGCCGGTCGGGGGCGGAGAACGGCTTCGTCCGACCTCCGGCCGGAAATGAATTGAAAGAAAACCGCCGCGAACTTGCTTGTCTTCCGGATTTGTACTAAATTTGTGGTACGGGTATTTCCGTACGCTATGAAAACATCGGTCTTCATATTCCTCTTTCTGCTGGTCTCCTCCCTCTCGTCCGTCATGGATTCGGGTGCGAAGTCCGGAGTGCCGGCTGCGGCTGCGGTCCGGCAGACGGCGGAATGTTTCCTTGCCGGTTTCAAATACGGGGACTGCGTGGCGACGGAGACCGTCCGGACGGCCGTGCCTTGCCCCGTGCGGTCGCTGCGCAAGCCGGTGGAAGGTCCGCAGCGGGTGTCGGGCGGCGACCGTGACGTCTGCTCCGGGCGGCATTTCCCGCTGGCGCAGGGCTGCTGCACGAAATACGTCGTCTCTTCTTTATTGCGCGGCGGGCAGACCGCCCTGCCTTTCCATCGCGCCGACTACCTCCGGTTCGGCGTTCTGGTCATTTAGCCGTCAAATCCTTTCGCTTTCAAGCGTATGATGCCGTCCGTGCATCGTACTTCGGATTTCCGTGTGCGGACTCCGGGCTGTCGCACCGACGCCGGTGCGGCGAACGACGTTCGGCATGCTTTGCCGCATGCGCAGAATGTTCCGGCACACCCGATGGTAAAACTTTGATGAATGTAAAAAAATGGATTTGATGCATATGATCGGGGAGACGTCGCTGATGATGGGCTTCACGTTTATCGTGGGAATGGCCTTCGCGTACGTACTCAAACTGATGACGTTTTTCTTCTCCCGGCTTAACGGAACGGAGATCTCCGCGCTGTTGAGAAAAGGCCGCATATGGGGCCGCGCCTACCGCATGGACATTGCGCGTACCGACCGCTACATCCGTTCGGTCGCCCGGATCGGCGGGGACGTTTCCGCCGATCCGGATGCGGACCATGCGATGGACGCTCTGGCCGAATACCACCTCGGCACCCCCGGGGATGCCGCACGGCAAGACAGCGAGATGACCCGTTTATACGAGCTGCACCATGGAACGGTTTGATCTTGGCAATATTTTCCAGGGAATCTCGACCCTGCTGCAAGCCGATTCCGCGATCATGTATGCGCGTATCGGGCTGATTCTGTTGGGCATCCTGCTGGTTTACCTGGGGCGCAGGGGCGTGCTCGAACCGCTGGTGATGATTCCGATGGGGCTGGGCATGGCGGCGGTGAACGCCGGGGTGCTGATTTTTCCGGGCGGCATGCACGGCAACCTGTTTCTGGACCCCATGGTCACGGAAACCGACCAGCTGATGAACATTTTGCAGATCGACTTCCTGCAACCGATCTACACCTTCACGTTCAGCAACGGACTGATAGCCTGTCTGATTTTCATGGGCATCGGGACGATGCTCGACATCAATTTCGTGCTGGCAAAGCCCTTGCAGAGCATGTTCCTCGCGCTGTGCGCCGAGCTGGGCACGTTCGCCGTGCTGCCGATCGCCTATTCGATGGGGTTGAGTCCCAGCGACAGCGCCTCGATCGCGATGGTCGGCGGGGCCGACGGGCCGATGGTGCTTTTCACCTCGCTCAACCTCTCGAAGGAGATCTTCGTGCCGATCACCGTCGTCGCCTATCTCTATCTCGGCCTGACCTACGGCGGCTATCCCTATCTGGTGCGGGCGATGGTCCCCAAGCGTCTGCGCGCCATCAAGATGAAACCGGCGAAGAAACCGGTGAAGCAGTACAGCGCCGCGACCAAGATTTCGTTCGCCGTGGTGATGTGCGTGATCCTGTGCCTGCTCTTCCCGGTGGCCGCTCCGCTCTTCTTCTCGCTCTTCATCGGTGTGGTGATCAAGGAGTCGGGACTCAAGCATGTGAACGATTTCATCAGCGGACCGATGCTCTACGGTTCGACGTTTTTCCTGGGAATCCTGCTGGGCGTGCTGTGCGACGCGCACACGCTGCTCGACCCCACGGTGCTCAAACTGCTCGTCCTGGGGATTCTCGCCTTGCTGATTTCGGGCATCGGAGGCATTCTGGGCGGTTACCTCATGTATTTCTTCAAGCGGGGCAATTTCAATCCCGTCATCGGTATCGCCGCCGTCAGCTGCGTGCCCACGACGGCCAAGGTCGCGCAGAAGATCGTCGCGCACGACAACCCTTCGTCGATGATCCTGCCCGACGCGCTGGGAGCCAATATCATGGGCGTCATCACGTCGGCCATCATCGCAGCGATCTACGTGACGGTGGTTCCGATGCTGTGATCCGAAAGAGAACCGGCCCGCGGAAAGCGGGCCGGTTTTTTATTTTCCGATGCCGAAGTAGCGGAATCCCGCCGCTTCGACCTCGGGCTTGTCGAAAATGTTGCGGCCGTCGACGACCGCGTCGCCCCGCATCGTCGCGCGCAGCTGTGTCCAGTCGGGCATGCGCAACTCCTTCCATTCGGTCAGGAGGGCCACAGCGTCGACGCCTTCGGCGGCCTCGTACATCGTCCGGACGTAACGGATCGGTTTGTCTTTCATCCGGCGCTGCGCTTCCGGTATCGCCACGGGATCATAGGCCCGCACCTCGGCTCCGGCATCGAGCAGGCGGCCGATCACCACCGTTGCCGGAGCTTCGCGCATGTCGTCGGTCTCGGGCTTGAAGGCCAGCCCCCAGATTGCGACGACCTTGCCCCGCAGGTCGCCCAACGCGGTCTGCAATTTCTCGAAAACAATCCCTTTCTGCTGCTCGTTGACCCGCTCGACGGCCTCGATGACCTGCATCGTGTAGCCGTGTTCCCGGGCCGTGTGGGCTAGCGCCTTCACGTCCTTCGGGAAGCATGAACCGCCGTAGCCGCAGCCGGGGTAGAGGAACTTGTTGCCGATGCGGGCGTCGGAGCCGATGCCCTTGCGGACCATCTCCACGTCGGCGCCCACGCGGTCGCACAGGTTGGCGATCTCGTTCATAAACGAAATGCGCGTCGCGAGCATGGCGTTGGCTGCGTATTTGGTCATTTCGGCCGAGGGAATGTCCATGAACAGCACGCGGAAATTGGTGATCAGGAACGGCCGGTAGAGCTTGGCCATCAGCTTGCGCGCCCGTTCGCTGTCGACGCCCACGACCACGCGGTCGGGCGACATGAAGTCCTTGATCGCCGCACCTTCCTTCAGGAATTCGGGGTTCGAGGCGACGTCGAACGGGACCTTGCAGCCGCGCTTCTCGAGTTCCTCCTCGATCACGGCGCGCACCTTCTGCGCCGTGCCCACGGGGACGGTGCTCTTGGTGACCAGCACGGTGTATTTCCGGATGTGGCGACCGAAGGTGCGGGCCACGTCGAGAACGTATTTCAGGTCGGCCGAACCGTCCTCGTCGGGCGGGGTTCCGACGGCCGAGAAGACCACCTCGACATGGGGCAGGCACTCCGTGAGGTCGGTGGTGAAATGCAGGCGTCCCGCCTCCACGTTGCGCCGCACAAGCTCTTCAAGTCCCGGCTCGTAGATCGGGATAACGCCTGCGTTCAGACCCTCTATCTTTTCGGCGTCTATGTCCACGCAGGTGATGTCGAGTCCCATTTCGGCGAAGCAGGCCCCCGATACGAGTCCTACGTAACCCGTTCCCACGATTGCAATTTTCATCATAATTCCTGGAGTTTTTTCTTTCGGAATGTAAATATAGTCTTTTTTTCGAAATATCCCCGCCGCAGTACGAAAAAGGGCGGTCCGAAGACCGCCCCTGCGTCGTTCTATTTTCCGCACCTGCATCCGGCGACAGCCTCCGCCAGCGTTGCGCAGGGATCGCACATCTCGTGCGAGTAGCCCTGTTTCATCTCCACGGGATCGCACAGGGGTTCCCACTTCATCTTCTGGGCGAACTCCGCGAGCAGGCGCACCGAGGCTCCGGCCCAGCAGAACGAACCGAACCAGCCGAATCTGCGCCGGGGAATGCCGCGCGCGGCGATGCGGTCGAGCAGTTCGGCCACGGGCGGGAACAGGTTGCCGTTGTAGGTCGGGCCGCCGACGATCAGCGTGTCGAAACGGAAAACGTCGCGCAGGACCACCGACGGGTCGGCGTAGGAGAGGTTGTAGACCCGGATCGGGCCGACCTCCCGCGAGGCCAGTTCGCGCGCGATGCGCTCGGCCATCTGCTCCGTGTTGCCGTACATCGAGGCGTAGGCCACGACCACGCCCGGTTCGCCTTCGTAGCGGCTCAGACGGTCGTAAATATCCAGAACCTTTGCGATCTGCCGCTGCCATACGGGTCCGTGCGTCGAACAGATCGTCCCGACGGGCAGCGTGCGGACCTTCTGGAGCGCCTTCTGCACGGGACCGCCGTACTTGCCCACGATGCAGGCGTAGTAGCGGCGCATCTCGTCCCAGTAGCGGTCGGTCTCGACCTGCGAATCGGTGATGCCGCCGTCGAGCGCCCCGAACGTGCCGAAGGCGTCGCCGGAGAAGAGCGTCCGGTCGCCGGCGCACCACGTGACCATCGTCTCGGGCCAGTGCACCATCGGGATCATGTGGAACGACAGCGTCTTGCCGCCCAGATCGAGCGTGTCGCCCTCCTTGACCTCGACCGTGCCCCCGGCGATGCCGTAAAACCCTTCGATCATCTGGAGCGTCTTGGCATTGCCGACGATCTCGATGTCGGGATAGATGCGGCGCAGCGCTGCGATCGACGACGAGTGGTCGGGTTCCATGTGGTTGACGACCAGATAATCGATCTTCCTTTCGCCGATGGCCTCGCTGATGTTGGCTTCGAGGCGGCTGCCGAAGGACTCTTCGACGGTGTCGATCAGGGCGATCTTTTCGCCTGCGACCAGATAGGCGTTGTACGACACGCCCATCGGAAGCGACCAGAGGGCTTCGAAGCGCGTGGTGGTGCGGTCATTGACCCCGACGTAGTGGATGCCGGGAAGTATTTCGGTAATTGCCATAAACCTTTTTTGTTTTGTTTTGGCACAAATTTACAAAAAATATTTTTCCGGCGCTACTGCCGGCTTTTTTATTGCTCCGGCAAGTTGCATGCCGGGGTGCGGAAGAGTCCCGTGCGCGGCGCGGCCTTCGCCCGGAAACAAAACGCCGCAACCCGATGAAGGGTTGCGGCGCATGCCGGCAGGACGGCGGTTCAGAGGAACCGCGGCATATCTTCGGCCCTGCTTTGGGGTGTGGACTCCAGCGCGCCGGAGATGATCTCCGACGGGATTTCGGCCTTGACGAAGACCGAGACGTCGCTCGTGCTCGAAGTGCTGGTCAGCGTCATCCGTGTTCCGTCTGCGTTGAACGAAACCCGGTATGAGGCGCTTCCCCACGGGGTGTTGTCGCTGTACCGGCCGCTGAGCGTGGGTTTGTCGTAGGAATACGTGCCGTCCAGGTGGACGTATTCGGGCTTGTAGAGCCGCTGGTAGATGTCGAACGAACCGGACTCGCTGAACGAGAGGTAGACGTCGGCGGACTGGAGCGAACTCCACGAAACCAGATGCCAGCTGCCGACGACGTTGCCGTCGCCCTCGGGTTCGGGCGTATCCTTGGACGAATCGCCGCACCCGGTCAGCGCGAACGCCGCGGCGAGGCCGATCAATAACAGTTTGATGTTTTTCATAATGTGCCCTTGTTTTATAACCAACCTCCGTTCTGGGAATGAACCTCACGTGCGATGAAGGCGAATTCCTTCGTGATCGGCATGCCGTTCATTCCGCTGTTGTTGCCGTTTCCGGCGAGCAGCTTGATCCGGACCACCGCCGAACCGGGTTTGGTGCACTTGAGGATGATCTGGTTGGCGAATATGGTCGGGTTCGCCGAAATGCCCAGCCGGTTCATGTCTTCGGCCGAAATGGAGATTTCCGTAATCTTTAGGTCCAGATTTCCGCCGCCGAGGTACGGTTGCAGGTTCAGCGTGTACTGGCTGCCGACGGGAATCGGGATGCAGGTGATGCCGCGGACGTTCATCAGCACCTGGTAGGCGTCGATGTAACCCGTGCCCATTCCCTTTTTGTACTGCGACAGGTCGAGCATCGCCAGACTGCCCTTGTCTGTGAAATACTGTTTCGTTCCGGTGCAGTATTGGTTGATGTCGTTTACCGATGTCAGCAGCAGCGTCGTGAATTCGTTCTGGGTGAAGGTCTTGCCGAGTTGCAGCGCATAGGAGAGCCCGAGCGCCGCCACGCCCGAAACGTGGGGGCAGGCCATCGACGTGCCCTGCATGTAGCCGTACTTTCCGCCGTTGACGGTCGATAACACCTCGGACGCTCCGGTATTTATGTTTTCCAGATACGACTGGTAGGCGTCGCCGCCGGGAGCCGCAATGTTGCAGCCGGGACCGTAGTTGGTGTAGTAGGCCGGGGTGTAGTCGCACGACATGGCCGTTACGGAGATGTAGTCGCGGTAAGCGCCGGGGTAGCTCGACATGCCGGTCATGTCGTTGCCGGCGGCGAATATGGCCAGTCCGCCGCTGACGGCCGCACAGTTCTGTTTGGCGATGAAGTAGTCGATGGCCTGCTTCTCGGCGCTGGCGCCGCTGGAATAGGCCGCGTCGGAGGTTACCGAGCCGGCAGGGTAGCCGTAGCTGCACTGGATGATCGCCGCGCCGTTGTCGGCGGCGTATTTGATGGCCTTGGCCGCCATGGCCACGTCGCCGCCGTCTTTGTCGTGGAAAATCTGACAGGACATGATCTTCACGCCGTCGTTTTTGCCCGAGCCGCCTGCGATGCCTGCGACGCCCGTGCCGTTGTTGTTCACGGCTGCGACCGTTCCTGCCACGTGCGTGCCGTGGTCCGGTGCATCGCCTTTGGTGCTGATGGTCAGCGTCGTATTGTCGACGAAGTTGAACCCGTGTATGTCGTCGGCATAGCCGTTCGAGTCGTCGTCACGGCCTTCCGAGCCGTTCAGCTCGGCGGTGTTGGTCCACATGTTGGCGGCCAGGTCGGGATGGTCCCACTGCACGCAGTTGTCCACGACCGCGACGATAACGCGCGGGTCGCCCGTGCAGAGCTTCCAAGCCTCGTCGCAGTTGACGTCGGCACCCGCCTTGATCTTCGAATAGATCGACTTGTCGCCGGTGTTGATGTAGTGCCATTGTTTGCCCAGGTGGGGATCGTTGAACCCGACGGCCGCACGGGTCTGCGGCGCAGCGCCGGTTTCGGCCAGCGGGATGACCCGGCCTTCGTGCACGTGCATCAGCTGCTGGTTGAATTCCACCTTGCTCACTTCGGCGATCCGGGCCATGTCGAGGGCCGCCTTGTCGAGATCGGCGGCGGCGTCGAACTCCACAACGTACCAGCGGTGCAGACTGGCGGCGCGCGTGCGCTCCTCGTTCCGTTCGTCTACCGGGAACAGACGCTGTAACGCCTTTACCCCGATGCTGCCGAGCACGGCGTCGAAATCGGCGATGCCCGAACGGGTGGCGACGCCGCCCGAACGCGTAACCTGCATGACCGACGATTCGATGCCCGCTACGGCCTCTTCGCCGAAGCAGACCAGCAGTTCGCCCCTGACGGCGTTCTCCGACGAGAATACGAGTTTGGAGGCCGCTTTCGCTTCCGGTTCGGGACCCGTCGCCTGCTCCGTCGCATCCTTGGTGCACGACCCCAGGGCGAGCGCCGCAGACAGGAGCAGCAGGCTCCATAAAGTTGTTGTCCTTGTCATAATCTTATAATCCTAATATTAGTGCATGTCGTGACCGGTGTTTCGTTTCATTGGACCACAGAACCCGACACGGTCGCTCGGACTGTGTCGGGTCGTGTGGAACAATATGCGTCGGTTATTTCAAAACCGGAAGGTTTTCGCGGATTTTGAAATCGGCGCGGCGGCCGATCTGTTTCGGCAGCGGCTCGCATTTCGCCGTCTTCACGCTTAACGTGCGGACGCCGTGGTTCGTGTTGTCGCTGTTCCTGACGAATGTGGCGTTCATCTGGAGACCGCGGCTGTCGAGCGACTTCCCGATATGGGCCGGAACACGGACGCTGCTGAACGGGATCTTCGTGCGGACGCCCTGAACTTTGGCTGCGGATGCTGCGGATGTCGTTCCGCTCTGCTTCGTGATGGTCGTTCCGTCGGCATAGTATGCTGCCAAGGCTCCGACGATCTTGTTGACGGTGAAATCAGCAACGGGAACCTCGACGTCGGTCGTCAGCGCTGAAACTTGTTTCGACGCCGGATCGATCGTCAATACGATCGGATCGCTGCCTTCGCTCTCTTCGGTTGCGAACGAGAAGATACCGTAACCGCGGGTCCGGTCCGGGGTGAGCGCCTCCGTGAATTTGCCGAGCAGGTTGCCGTTGTCCTCCCGGCCGAGCTGCACGCCGCTCATCGTGAGCGTCGACTTGGCCGAGTCATAGGTTGCGTACCATTGGGTGCCGTCCTCTACGGCGAAATCCTTCACGAAAAATTCGGTGTTGCTTCCGACGGTAGGTATTACCTCGAATACATTTTCGAACGTGTCTTCAGCGCTGGCCGCGTAGGACATGCCGTATTTCCCGATGATCAACTCTCCGGTATAGGGCGGTATGTCCGTCACGAACGGTTCGCACACGATCAGTTTTTTCTTGCCGTAGTTGTTCGTTGCTTCGACAACCAGCGTATAGGATGCGCCCGGTGTCAGATTGATCATTATGTCCCAATACTTTCCGGTCGTTGCAAGTTCTTCCATCGCATCGGCATTGAGTTCTTTACCGTATTTATCGACTACATCCTGCAGGGTCAGGCCTCCGGTTTGAATCTCGATATTGTCGATTATGGAAGTTTTGTTGAAGTAGGTTTTGATCTTCTTCATCTCCGTGCCGGTGATCTCGTACACGGCCGATGAGTAATCGGGATACTTCGATACATATGCTGCGGCATCGGAATAGGCGCTGACTTTATAGAGCGAGCCGGCGATGTCGTTGGGAACCGAGGTCCCTCCTATGCCCGGGAAGTAGAACGATGCTGCGGAAGCTTCGCCGGAAACCGGTTTTTGCGCTTTGTCAAGGGGCAGGGCGACTACGGTATAGGTTCCGGCTCCAGGCAGTACGGCTTCGGCGGAGACTTTCTCGCCGCCTACGGTGAAGTCCTGCAACTCGTTGATGTTTTCGGCTGATCCGTCGGCGATCGCTGCGACAAGTGTAGCGGTTTCGGCCTCGGTCAATTCATTTTCGACGAGAACATAGCGGATGTTCGTAACGTCGGCGCCGTAGGTGAAGTTGATGACGGCGCTCGCCGTCTCTCCGTCGGCGCTGACCTTCATGCCGTCGTATACGGCGGAGAGCGTATAGTCGACTATTTCGGCGCCCGGCAGCATGATGCGGAACGTACCTTGACTGTTAGCGGGAAATTCGCGATCCAATCCGACGAGTTTTGCGGTCAATCCGCCCTTCGGGAAGGTGATGACGCCGTTGACCAATGTGCCGGGTTCCGCCGAGGCGATCATAAAGTTTCCGTAACCGTTACTGTTTTCGGTAATACCCGACCATTGTTCTTCAATCGTCACTTGAGTCGCATTGCTGCAATCGATGACGATATTGGACGGAGTGTAGCTGAACTGCTCCGAAAGCTCCTCTTGCGTAGCTCCGAAGAATTCGGTCATATAAGGCCAGCCGAGCATCTCTTCAACCATGTAGATACCTTCTTTCGACTTATGGCTGTGTACCGTGACATCGATTTCGAACATATTGCCGGTGAATACATCGCTCAACCAGCCTTCGCGGAATTTGCCGGTTCCCATTTTCACCCACGGCCAGGGCATAACCGTAATATCGAGGCTGCGGTTGCCGTAGGGCGTCGTGTTGTCCTCGTCGTTGATCAGGAACGAAAGGGGGTATTCCTTGCCGTCTTCGAGTTTGGTGCGGTCGAAGGTGATCAGCAGTTCGGAAGTCTCCTTGCCGGCTGCGAACGATACCGACGACGGAATGGTGAACAGACCCGACTCGTCGCTGGCGAGAACCGCTACGGTCAGCGCCTCGTCCTTGGCGATGCGTTTTACCGGGATGGCGATGGAGGAGACGTCGTCGCTGATGCTATGCTGGGTGGTCACATTCTCGGGGAAGTAGACCTGTGCGCCGTCGACCTCGGGACCTGCTTTGAAGTCATCGTCGCTGCAGGCCGTGAACAGCCCCGCGACGATGGCGACAGTCGCCAGAAAGAATATTTTTATACTTTTCATAAATAGCGATGTTTTTTATTTAACAGACTTGACCGTTTGGGTCGGGTTGGGGTTGTTCTTGCCCGCAAGCGCCTTATTCTGCTGTACGGCGTTCAGCGGGAACACGCAGTTCCACCAGGGGGCGCGTCCGTCCGTGGAAAGCTGGGCCATCGGGGGAGCGTTCGTGCCGGTGTCGCCGTTGTGCATGCCGATGTTCAGACGCTTCAGGTCGTAGAAGATGACGCCCTCGCCCCAGAACTCGATCCGCTTCTGGAAAATGATCTCGTCGATCAGGTCGTTGGCCGCCGGAACCGTATAGGCCGGATCGCGGTTGGCCATGAACGACTGCAACAGCGACTTGCCGGTGGTGGCGTCGTAGTGCGCCGTAGCCTCGGCCTCGATCAGGTACATCTCCTCGACACGCATCATCGGGATGCTCGTCACGTTACCCGTGGAATAGTTTCGTTTTTCGCCGTTGGCCGCGTGGAACTTAAACGATGCGTAGGGGGCTATCGTTGCGAACTCCTCCTCGGTCAGGGTCGTATAGGGTGCGATGGCGTCGAACGAGCGGTCGGCTCCGACAAAGCTCTTTTTGCGGAAGTCGCCCGACGAAATGCGGTTGTAGCTGAATACCGAGATACCCGGCTGCGCTCCGTAGCCGTAACCCCAGATAGCCTCGGTCGCCATGTGGGCCGACCACGACAGCAGGTTGTTGAGCACGGTGTCGGTGGTCTGGATCATGGCCCACATCCACGACGAATTGACCGTGTTGAACCCGGTCTTCGGGTCGAGCCACTGGCTTTCGGTCATAATCGTGCAGCCCGAAGCGTCGATGGCCTTGCGGGCGTATTCGGCGGCCAGACGGTAAGCGGCGTCGCCGGTCGGAACTTCCGCATACGATTCGGTGAATCCGCCCAGCCAGAGGTAGGCGCGGGCCTTGAGTCCGTAGATCACGGCCAGCGAGGGCAGGTTTTTCGTCGCCGGCGTATAGTTGGCCAGCAGGGTCTCGGCGGTGTTGAGGTCCTCGAAGATGAACTTGAACATCTCCTCACGCGATACGCGCGGGTTGTTTTCCAGTTCCTCCATGCTCGTATCTTCCCGGACGATGGGAACGGTCAGCCCCTTGACGGCTTCCAGCTCGGTCTCGTAGGCGGGACGTTCGGGAGCCTTGGCCGGCAGCGCGTCGTAGAGACGGGCCAGGTCGAGGTAGCAGAGCGCGCGGAAAGTCTTGGCAATGCCCATCATCTCCTCTGCGCCTTCGCTCTGGTTTGCGATGTCGATGGCCTCATTGGCCGTGAAGATGAACTTGTAATAGTTGGTGTAGAAGAACGGGGACATCTTGCCGTTCGCTGCCAATCCGGTCGAGTTGCCCGGATAGAGCCATGCCTGCCAGCGGTCGTAGTACTGGTTGCCGCCCGGCAGGTTGCCGCTGACGGGGAACACCTCGCCGACCATGCGGTCGGTGGCGCCGAAGATGCCCGGGTAGCCGAAGTCGATGTGCTCGCCGAGGTCTATATAGTTGGTGATGAGCACCGTCGGCATCGCAGTGATAAGACCCTCCTTTGCGAACGGAGATTCGGCAGTCTGCTCGCTGGTGGCGTATCCGCTTTCGGGGAAGGTCTCCTTGATACAGCCCGAAAGAAGCACGGATGAACCGAGAAGCAGCGCCGTTGTTTTCAGTATGTTGTTCATTTTCATAATATTCGTCGTTTAACAAATTAGAACGTTACGGTTACACCGCCCGAGAAGGTGCGAATCGGGGCGTAGTAGTACGGGTTCGTGATTCCGTTGATGGACTGACGCGGGTCGAGACCCTGACGCTTGGACCAGTACCATACATTGTCGCAGGCGAGGTAGATACGCAGATTCTCGACGAGGAACTTGCGCGTGATACGCTTGGGCAGCGTATATCCGAGCGTGATGTTCTGGATGTTCAGGTACGATGCGCTGGTGAGGAAACGGTCCGAGACGGCTGCCTGATTCGAGTCGTTGTAAGCAAAACGCGGAATGTTCGAACCGGAGTTCTCGGGAGTCCACGAATTGAGCAGGTCGTGGTGGTAGTTGTTTCCGGTCGACGTTCCTGCCGGGGAGTTCATGTAGAACCTGTAGCCCTGGTCGAGAACCTGTCCGCCGAGCTGGTAGGTGAAGCCGATCGAGAAATCGACGCCGTAGAAGCGCAGCGACGTGCCGAAACCGCCGTAAACGTCCGGCAGGGCGTCTCCGTGCATTTCGCGGCCCTCCTGCGAGGCCACCGAGTAATCGGAGGTCTTGATGCGCTCCTTGTTGCCGGCATCATCGGTCTTGTAGGTGTACCACAGCGATTTTCCGGTCTCGGGGTCTACTCCCGCGTAGGTCGGAACGTAGAACGAGAAGACGGATTCCCCTTCGGTGAGGAATTTGGTGCTCTGCCAGCGGCCCACGTGTTTGCCGTCGGCCGTCGTGTTGTTTTTGAACTGCTCCGGCAGGTGGGTCACCTTGTTCTTGTAGTGGGTCATGTTGAGCGAGAAGTCCCACACGAGGTTTTTGGTCCGGATCAGGTCTGCGTTCAGTTCGATTTCGAGACCGCGGTTGACCATGTCGCCGATGTTGGTGAAAATGGTCGTGTAACCCGACTCGATCGGAGTGGCCAGCTCGAACAGCATGTCGGTGGTCTTGCGGTTGAAGACATCGATGCTACCCGACAGACGGTTGTCCCAGAGGCCGAACTCTACGCCGACATTGAGGTTGGCGTTGGTCTCCCAGGTGATGTCGGGGTTGCCTTTCTGGTAGAGTACGCTCGTAACGCCGTCGCCGCTGCTCAGGATCTCGCGGTAGTCGGTATAGCGGTAGTAGGATTCCGCTTTCGATCCGAGGTTGTCGTTACCCTGCGAACCGTACGATGCTTTGACCTTCAGCATGTTGACCCACGAAGCGTTGAACCAGCTCTCGCGGTTGATGATCCAGGCTGCGCCGAGCGACCAGAAGTTGCCCCAGCGGTGGTCGGGGTGGAAGCGCGACGATGCGTCGCGGCGGTACGATCCCGAGAAATAGATGCGGTTGTCGTAGTCGTACTGTCCGCGGAAGAAGTAGCCTTCGTTGTTGTACTCCAGAACCGACGAACCCGACCGCGACGAGTCGACGACGGCGCCGCTGAGTTCGGTGTTGTCCGGCGAGAACATCATGGTCTTCGAGCCGTACAGACCGTAGGATTTGCGGTTGTACATTTCATGGCCGAAGAGCAGGTCGAGGTTGTGGACGTCGGCGAAGGTGTTGGTGTAGGTCAGGAGCTGCTGCATGTTGTAGGCGATCTCCCGACTGTGGCTCTTGAAAACGGCGCCGCCCGATTCGGCGAACTGTCCGTAGTAGGGGTTCGACACCTGCGTACCGCGGGTTTCGTCGAGCGACACGCTTCCGTTGAGGGTCAGTTTCAGGCCCTTGTACAGGGAGAAATCGGCAAAACCGTTGGCCATGAAGGCATTGCCCTCGTTGATGTATTTGTTGAGCTGAATGTCCTGCAGGTCGTTGCTCTTCCCGCCGTTGGTGCGCAGTGCGCCGCCGTTGCGGCCGTCGCCGGTATCGTACATCTTGAATCCGTACTCGTCGATCATAATGTTGCCGTTGCCGTCGCGCATGTAGACCGGATAGATCGGCGCCATGCGGATCGCCGTGGCGAATGCGTTTCCGCCGTCGGCGTTGCCTTCGCCCTGACCTTCGCCGTCGTCGTTGGTTTGGTTGCCGTTGTTCCAGACGAAATGGGTGTAGGACATGTTACCGCCGACTTTCAGCCACTTTTTGGCCTGGTAGTCCGCGCGCAGACGGGCGGTGTAGCGCTCGTTGCTCGAACCGTCGACGATACCCGTGTTGTCCAGATAGCCGAGCGATGCGAAGAAATTGGCGCGGTCCGTCGCGCCGGAAACGCTGACGTTGTACTCCTGACGGAACGACGACGATTTGTAGATTTCGTCGAGCCAGTTGTCGGGTTGCAGGTAGAACTGCTGGCCCTTGGCGTCGGTTACCAGGCGGCCCTGCTTCGCACGCGGATTGAGACGGCCGTTTTCGCCGATGAGGTTCTGGCCGTCGGGCACGGTGAAGACGTTGTAACCCAGACCGCCGGGATCGTTCGACGTCAGCAGCTTGTTGGCGGCGATGTTGGCGGCCAGGGGAGTGTACTTCTGGTCGAGCGTGTAATAGTTGTACAGCGACTTGTAGTGCATCTCGTAGTATTCGCCCGCATCCTCCACGATGTCGTAGGTCTGCAACGCACGGGTGTTGATGCCCCACTTGCCGTCGAAAGTCACGGTGGCCTCGCCGGCCTTCGCACGCTTGGTTGTGACCATGATTACGCCGTTCGCGCCGCGGGAGCCGTACAGGGCGTTCGACGCGGCGTCCTTGAGGACGCTGATCGACTCGATGTCGGCAGCGTTGATGTTGTTGATGTCACCTTCGTAGGGCACGCCGTCTACAACCCAGAGCGGGTCGTTTTTGGCATTCATCGAACCGTAGCCGCGCACGTAAATCTTCTGACCGGAACCCGGACGGCCCGAGGCGGAGGAGAACTGCACGCCGGCGATTTTGCCGACGAGGGCATCCCCGACGTTCGAAGACTGCGTTTTTATCAGATCGTCGGATTTGATCACCTTCGCCGCTCCGGTGAAGGCGTCTTTCTTGGCTGTACCGAAGGCCACTACGATCACGTCGTCGATGGCCTGTGCGTCTTCTTTGAGCGAGATGTTGATTCGGGTCTTGCCTCCGATGGCCACCTTCTGGGTTTCATAGCCGATGAAGGATACGACCAGCGATCCGTTTCCGGGAGCCGTGATGGTGAAGCTACCGTCTCCGTTTGAGGTCGTGCCGACATGCGAGCCGTCGACCATAACCGTTGCTCCGGCGACCGGTTTCCCGTCGGGACCGGTGACTGTTCCGGAAATTTGCTTACTCTGGGCCAGCGAGAGTAATATTCCCCCCCCCAATAAAGCAATTAACGATAGTAGAATTTTTCTTACCATAAGCGTTAATCTAATAGTT
>ENA-OXEG01000452-OXEG01000452.1-human-gut-metagenome-genome-assembly--contig:-NODE-452-length-25023-cov-6.304630_pt1 | contig 25023 bp, 18 predicted proteins | sample MGYA00249355_ERZ652243 | MGnify/ENA primary metagenome ERZ652243 (study PRJEB26925, sample SAMN05826944) | human gut metagenome | biome: ENVO:2100002; feature: ENVO:00000062; material: ENVO:00002003... | reverse complement strand
ATCTACACCTATTAAGTCGTCGGCAGCGTCAGATGTGTATAAGAGACAGATGCTGATAATGTTATAGTAGCATAAGAAGGGCGGATAACTCTGAAAACTAAAACGATCAGAGTTATCCGTTCTTTTAATACCAGATTTTAAGAGTGAAAGTGAATGTGTGGTTTTTTTGATTAAATTATTAGGAATACTTTTAGGGTTTGCAGGTCCGTTTTTTACAATAGGGTTGAGCAAAACTCCGATTTGATCATGAGTCCATACAATAAACAGTGCCATTCGACTTGCTTGAAGCCTATATATTGTGACTCAACTTTGCGAAGCTCACGTTTTGCTCAACCCTAGTTTTTACAATAAAAGCAATTAAGGAAAGTTTACAGGAAAAAAGTAGGGAGCAAGTATACATTGTATTATCAAGTGTATGCGGTGGAGCAATAATGCTTATAGTTATGGGACTGCTTCCGAATACATAAACCGTTATATAGTTAATTTTAGTAATATGTTGAAACCGCCGGTTGATAATGAATCGGTGGAATTGTTCAATGGGCGCGATGCTTAGTGGCCTTTACCCAATAATCCAGAACGGCCCGCCGGCGCCCGCACGTCTGCTGGCCTCGTTCAGAATGATGGACAAGTCCCATGTTTTTTGACTACGCCGGTAACTGGCGGGATCGGCCACAAGAATTTTCTCGTCCTGTACGCCACGCAGCACGATAAAATGTCCGGACTTCGTAAAATGCCCTTTGGTCATCAGGGCCACGACCAGCTTTCCGTCTGCCAGGGCATCCAGAATGCGCTGCGGTTCCGAAGCGGTACACCCTTCAACGGAAAGCCCCCACGCCTGTGCTGCGCCGGGGATCAGGGTATGGTAGGAACCGCTTTTGCTGCACCAATAGCCATGCTCATAGGCCCACCGTGCCATTTGGACCGGGTCAACCGTTTCACTGGTCAGCGAGGAAACCACAATAGCCATGGAAGTTGGCCCGCAGCCATACCCCCCAATATGGTCGGTGCCATAAGGCTGATTGGCATAGCGTTCGTCCAATTGGTTGAAATAAACGACATCTGTTGCGCCATCGGTAAAGCGCACATCGCCAAGAGCTGTAATGGTGTTGGTGAAGGGAGCGTATTGGAACAGGCCGTCGCCAAGAAACAGGCTGAGATTTTCCGCATAATTTTCCGCCAGGCCTTTCTGTTCGTCAGTCAATGCAAAAATGGTGTCCGCAAAATAGGCTTTACCATTATAGCGGATCGTGTAGATGTACCATGTCTCCGCCGTATCTTCCTCGCCGTCCTCATCCGCAGGGACAGTACGCACCTCCATCGTTCGGCTGAAGCTGTAGAGGTGCGCGAGGCCCGCGCGCAGAATCTTCTCCATGTCGGTAAGGGAGATGGAGGCGAAGTCCAGCTCTTTCGCTGCGCAGTATTGAGAGATAAACAGGTTGGCATTGCTGATAAGATCCCCCTCATAGGGATTGACTACTTCATAGTAGTCTCCGTCTGTTCCGGCAAAATCATTGGCGATGCGCTCCTGCACATTCTCAATACCCTCTCCGAGAATCTGATTGATCGCAAAGGCAGCCTGATTCACATTTTCCGTAATGGCCGCGTTGTCATTGAGGATCGGCTGCCCGGCTGCTCCGGACGCTCCGCTATCCGTCAGGCTTCCAAAGATAATCCCAGGCAGGAGCAAAATAAAAAGCAGCGGCAGCGCCAGTAACACCAGCGCGGCCGCCGCTATTTTCCCGATATGCTTTCGTGCGGACAATGCCGCTCCTATGGCAGCTCCATAGGGCCCGCCTGCCGCAGCGCCCTTTGCCGCGGCGGAAATGGCCTTGCCGGTCCGTACTGCCTGCATGGTATTGGATGCAACAGAAGCTGCCTCATCCAGTCCGGTATGAGTATTATTGTTCATGATGGATTTCCTTTCAAGTCTAACAGCTATGCTAACATAGTTCATACGAGGCACAGCTTCGCCTTTTTGAGTCTTGTGCTTTATATTCCCAAATCCGCGCTTTTCAATTGACGTGACCTGTGTTACAATACTTCTTGTGTGTCACAGGAGGGGAAAACTATGGTTTTTACAAACGAAGAGGTCGCCATGATCGAGGGTATAATTGGCTCTTTCTTCTCAGGTGGACATGTTTCTGAAGACGTCCGCCATGCGTATTCCCGTGTATGGCAGCATCTTGCAGCTGACACATTGGATACCGAAGATTTTCACCGTATTTCCAATGCAGCTGATTTTGCGATGAAAAATCATTTCTGCGAATCTTGCAACCGAGAGAGTCAGCGGATCCTGACAGCAATCCTGATAAAAGCAACAGCTGCTTTCTGACTTTATAGCATTTGGTATAGGACAAGCACTGCAGCAGCTATGAGAATAGCTGCTGAGGGCTTTGCCTTTGCGAAATTTATGAAGCAGTGATCTGCCAGTCATTTTCCTCACGCATGAAAAAATACGCATATGTTCTTGGAGCGGCGCTTTGCAGCGCCGCCATTTTTTTGCTGTTATCACGGTAAGTGAGCCAGTACACGAAGCAGTCAGCAAAATACTCCCGCTCGTTGGTAAGCGCATACGGACGGAGCAGGGCTGCTGCGGTTCCGGACTCCTCCTGATAAAAGCCTTCCGTCTGAGACGGGAAGCCCATCAGCTCATCGAGAAAGTGACCAAACTCGTGGACGGTGGCCCCCGCCGAGGATACAGTGATTTGGCGGCTTCCGTAATTGGTTGCCCCAATACAGCTCATATTCCGCTCTTCACTCAGCCTTGCGAGGTATTCATAGTCAATGGTGTACTGCCACCCTCTTTCCGCAAATGCCTGCCGGATCGGCTCTGGGATCTTTTGAAGTTCCAGCAGATAGCTGTTCAGATGGACGCCCTCTTTATTGTTCAGAGGGATCGTCTCCAGAATGGGCGGCGGCGCAACGGTAAATTCCCCGGTCAAAAGAGCATAGAGAAGATCCGCAGCCTCGCCCCGTGTGATGATGTCCGTCCCTGCACAGGTGTCTTCGCATAAGCCAAAGCTCACAGCAGCGTGGAAAGCATTGTCCTGCGAAGACAGGGCTTCCCCCTCCGGGTAGAGCTGAGAACTGTAAAGGGCAATGTCAAAGGCAGCAAAGCCGCTTTCATAGATGGCATAGCGGCACAGGCGGGAGTCCGGCGCCGCCATAGCCGGCAGATTCAGCCATCCATCCGCATAGCCCTGGTTGATACAGGCATCACCGCCATAGCCGGCAGGATCCGAAAGGGCGTCTTCTTTATCAAAGGCCCGGCAGATCATTGTTGCCCATTGGCGCACCGTAATAGGCGTGTCCGGTGCATACCGGCCATTTCCCGTACCGTAAGTAATGCCCTGTCCGGCAAGGTAAGTGACGCTTTCATAAAACGGAGATGCCTCCGGCACATCAGAAAAGCCGTCAGAGGCGGCAAAGGCGGAAACGGATAGCAGCGCGCTGATGATCAGCGTCAAAAGGACGGCAGCAAATCCTTTTTTGTGTTTCATAGTTCAGCTCCTCACATTAGAATTGGGAAAGCGCCCCCGGATAGGGCGCTTTCCCTGAAAAGGATTGGATTTAGTAGCCAGTCTTGGGGAGTGTAGGTGTATTCCAGAGACGGCGGATGATCGTTACCCAGCTTGCCGTTGCGGTCTGCCATGTGCCCTGATATTTGCCGCCCACATCGGCGCGGTTGACCATCTGATAGCCATTGACCGTGTTTCCGTTCACCATCACGCTCAGCGTGGGATTAACAACGCTTTGGAAGCCGACAGGAACCTTGCCGAAGTCAAAATAGATGTCGGTCACCACTTCGCCGGCCTGCATGGGAATGGCGTTGAGGCTGAAGCTGTAGTTGTTGCTGGTGAGCAGGTTGCTCGCCAACACCTGATAGCTCGTGTTGCAGTTGGTTTTGTAGAGGATGCGGTAGTTGAGCCGCGCGCTGTAGGTGCCGGTGGTCAGCGTCGTGGGACGAGCCACATCATAGGGAATTTTATCGTGCCAGAAGAAGGATTCCAGCGGCACGTTGGAGGTGTTCGCCACCGTCAGATCGTAGCGCATGGACTGGCCTGCCATGACCTGCGCGTTGCCGCGCTTGGTGATGGTAACGCCGAGACTGGCAGGCTTATCATAGGCAGAGAGCTTGATGATCTGACCGGGATATTCCAGCGTCACATCATGCACGGTAGGATCGAGCTGCCAATAGGCGGGCGCTGTGACCTCGCGGATCTGATAGCGGGTCAGCGGCAGCGGCTTGCTGGCCGCAACGCCCCGGGCGTCCGTCGTGATGTAGTCCACCACCTTGCCGCTGCGGGCATTGACGATCTCATAAACAGCGCCCTTGAGCGGGGTGCCTGCGGCGGTGCCGGTGACCTCGTTATACTCAGCGGCGTACTTATAAATCTGAATCTGGCCCGTGACAGCGGTATTTTCCCATTCGATCTCCACAGTCTTGCCCGGAGAGACATAGACGGTCTTATACTGTTTATCCAGCGTGTAGCCGGGGGCCGCTTCCAATTCACGCAGGTAAAAACGGCCGCTCAGCCCACCGGGGATCTCGTCAATGTAGATGTAGCCCTCATCGTCCGAAGTGTACTCACCAATGGGCTTCTTGTTCGCATCATAGAGGACAAACTTTACGCCATAGATCCCCTCTCCTGTGGCGCTGTCAATCTTGTGGATAACGATGCCGCTGAGCTTTTTGTTGGTCACCTGCAGCGTCACATGCTTGCCGTCCTTGATCTCAAAATAGTGGGGCGTATCATCCAGCCGGAACGATTTGTTCGATGTGACCTCTTTTGCATAGTAGCTGCCATCCTCCAGAGCCACGAACACACGGCCATTTTTGTCCGTCGTAACGGTATCCACCAAGGCATCGTCCACCTTGCGGATCTCAAAGGTCGTATTGGGGATGCGCTCACTGTGGTTATCCTCGTTGACCTTAATGATCTCCACGCCACCAATAGGCGTGTTGTAGAAGTGGAGAGTCTGTGTGTCGTTGGGGTTGACAACCACGGTCTGGGTACGGGTGTTTTCATCAATGGTGTAACCGGGGATCGATTTCACCTCCGTCGCTACTATGGTGCCAGAGATGCCGGAAATGGAGATTTTGCCTGCCTTATCCGTCCAGTACAGGCCGGTGGAGGACAGCGTGCCGCCCTCGGCATCTACATACGAGCCATCCGCATAGACGATCTTGAACTCGACTCCTTCCAGCGGCTCCTTTGTAACGGAGTCCTGCTTTACGATGATAAGATTGCCTTTGGGGGCGTTACGGAACTCCAGGGTGGTGACTTCATTGGACTTGACCTTGACGGTCTGCGGGGTATCATCGAGAATGTACCCCGCCTTCGCGCGGGCTTCCTTGATAATAAGCGTGGTGCCGGGGGCGATGTCGGTAATCGTGAACGTGCCTGCGCTGTCCGTCACGAACTTGCCGTTGGCGTTGCCGATGAGATTGCCGTCGGAATCCGTGACAAGGAACTCCACGTCAGAGATGGGAGCGTTCGTCACAGCGTCCACCTTTTTCACCAAAACGCCACCCTTGGGCTGATTGCGGAACTCCAGTGTCATCACGGAATTGCGCTTGATCTTGATGCTCTGCGGGGTATCGTCCAGAATGTAGCCGTCTTTTGCCCGCACCTCTTTTACGATGACCGTCATGCCGGGCGTCAGGCCGTCAATGCGGATGGTACCTGCGCTATCGGTCACATACTTTCCGTTGGCGTTGCCGATCACGCTGCCATCCGAATCGGTGATGAAGAACTCCACATCGGAAATGGGGGCGCCGGTCACGGCGTCCTTTTTTACGATCAGGAGGGAACCCATCTTATCGTTGCCAAAGGTCACGGTGATCACGTCCTGATCCTTACCGGAGAGATAGACCGTTTCCGTGGCGTCGGTGATCACATACCCGTCCGGCGCGGAGATCTCCTCGCAGACATAAGTGCCTGCCTTGAGACCAGTCACGACAATGGTTCCATTGCTCGAAGTGCGGTACTCGCCGATAACCGTGCCACCCGTACCGGAGGTGCCGCCGAGGTAGCGGATGCGGAACCATGCACCCTCCAACGGCTGACCGCTCTCACTGTCCACCTTGCGGATGATGATGGCGGAAAGGGGCGTGTTCTCAAAGGTCAGGACTTTGCTCTCACCACCGGAGATGAAGCATTCCTGCGTGGCAGGCTCCTTGATGGCGTACCCGGACGCCGGTTCCAATTCCGTTACTTTGTACCAGCCATCCTTGATCTCAGGGAGAATGATCTTTCCGCTTGCGTCAGAAAAGTAAGTGCCGAGGTCGTTGAGCTCGCCGGTGTCGGTATGGTTGCTGCCATACCAGATCTGGAACTTAGCGCCCTTGACGGGATCACCGGTGACGCTATCCAACTTGCGGATCTCCAAGCTGGGCTTGAGGGCATTGAAGAAGGTGACGGTAGATGTCTCACCAGCCTTTAGCGCCACTTCCTGCGGGATGGGGCAGAGAATGACATGATTGGGAACATTGATCTCCGTGACCTTGTAGCTACCCACAGGGATGCTCTCAAGGAAGATGCGGCCGTGGTTATCGGTCGTGGCGCTGGTGGAAAAGCTGCCGTCGATCTGCTCGATGCGGTAGGTGACGCCCTCGATAGGCTCACCATTGGCGATGTTCTTCTTGACAATTTCAAGACCGGGCTTTTCGTAGTCCACAAAGGTGACCTCGGAGATTTTTCCGGGGCGCAGCGCCACGGTCTGCTCCGTATTGCTCACGATGTACGGCTCCGGTACGGATTCCTCGCGCACGACATAGATGCCTGCGGGAATGGCCGAGAGCGTTGCGGAACCGTCCATCCCGGTCGTGACGGAGGTGGAATAACTTCCGGTGACGAACTTCACCGAAAACACCGTGCCAGCGATGGGCTTTCCGCTCATGGCGTCGCGCTTGGTGATCTTCATGTCGGGCTTTTCATAGTTGACTGCCGCGACGGTGTACTCGTGATCACCCTCAGTTACATCTACGTACACGCTCTTCGGCGTGGGATCAACACAGAAGCCGTCCGGTGCGGAGGTCTCGACAAAGCTCCAAAGGCCGGTCGCGGCATCCTCAACGTAGATCTCGCCCTGCGCATTGGTAATGTCGCTGCCGACGATCTGACCGTTAAAGTAGATGCTAAAACGTGCACCGGCGAGACCGGTTGTGGTTCCACCAGCAGTCTTTTTCAGCACGATCTTGCCAACGCCAGCAGGCGGTGCAGGTTCTTCTCCGCCGCCTCCGGGTTCGTCCTGAGTGACCAGTTTGCGGGGACCATAATAATTGAAGAACGACTGATTTTTGCGATTGCTGGAGATTGCGTACACCGCCCATCTTGTACTCTCATCCTCCACGATGGTTGCAGCAATGCCCTGCGCAGCGTACTCCTCGATCTGACGCTGGAACTCGGCATCCTCAGCTGCTTTCTTTGCAAGGAGGGAGTCGATAAGGCTCAGATACAGCTCGTAGGTGTCGGCGTTGGCATAGCCGCCCGCGTCGCCGTCTCCACCGGGCTCGCCCTTATAGGACTGATTCTCCCAAACGTAGGTCTGTACAGCCATAAAAAGCTGGCCGACGTTGGATTCCTTGCAGTCGTTGAGGTAGGTCATCATCCACTTGACGTTCTCGACGGTTGCGGCGTCCATTTCACCGAGGCCGCTGTTCGTAACAGCCGACTGCAATACCGCGTCTGCGTCCGCGCCAGTGCCAGATGTCCAAGTAAATGAATTCAGGTACGATGCGGTGGCGTAGTGATAGCCAAGTCCGCTATCCATGCAGTACACGAGCTTGCCGTCCACCAGCGGCGGGCGGTAGCTGTACGGCGTACCGTTAGCGAGCAGGCGCGTGCTCCAATATGCCTGGTTGGTGGTAATTTTGAGGCCGGAACCCGTGTTCGACGCGGCGAAAGCCGCAGTCGGCAGCAGGCTCAAGATCGTCACCAGCGTTAAGAGCAGTGACAACAAGCGATGTTTAATTGACTTCATGTCTTTCTCCTTTCCAAAAAGCGCAATAAAAAGAGCAGATCATGACGACCTGCTCTTGCGTGAGAGTTGATGATTTACTTGTTCGCGGGGGTATCCACCCGAGTGATGGAATAGCCATTGTAGAGGAAAAGCTGGACACAGTACCAGCACGGGTCACCAGTGTCATTGATACCTCTTGCCAGCCCAACGCCAATCTCAGATAGCTTTGGGTTGACCATGTTCTTGTTGTGGGTTGTCGAAGCGCTCCAATCCGCCACGGCCCGTTCGGCAAGTGTCTGGTCAGACAGCACCCAATCTGCGATGCGATGGATATTTTCGGCCATGTAGGGACAATCCGTGACGGTATTGAATTTTCCACCATTCGGTCTTGTGTGCGAATAGACGGTATGCGCAGCCATCTCATCCGCGCGAACCTGCGCCGCCTGCATGAGCCTGTCGTTGACGCGCAGCACAGCAACGCCATTTTCGCGCCGCAGCGCATTGGTGCGATCCACAATATCCTGCTTCATGGCATCCACATCATCGGCAGGTGTCGTAACCTCCGGCTGTGAAGCAGGTCCGCTGGTCTCCGCTTTCACCGGCGCGATGCCGGTGTAGGGCTTGCCGCTCTCTACCTGCACACATTTGGCATCGCCGTCCCAATAAACCTCGAAACCAACAGCCTTGCCAATGTCCCGCAGCTTCACATAGTTGTTGCCGTTGATGACATAGGCTTCCATCTGCGCTTCTTTTCCATCTACGACAATGCGATGGTGACTGCGCTCTGCCATGATCCCGGCAGCATACGCCGTGGTAGTGATGCCAGCCAACAGCAGGCAGGTAAGAAAACCGGCTGCAAAACTTCCTCGCTTCATGGTGTGTACCTCCATATCCTTTGATGGCTTCATGGTATCGCGGATACCGCCGTGTGTCAAAAAATCCGCCCTGATTTTTCAGAGCGGATTTTTAGTTACACTTCGCTGAGCAGGAAGTCCAGCGCCTTTACGATTTTGATACCGTCCACGTCGCTGATAAGGTCGCAGTCCATGGCAATCACGATCTTCTCGTAATTGTCCTGCACAGCTTGCAGCGGTGCAAGCTCCCGTGCGCGGGTTTCGGGGGCGTTCATGTTGTCAGTGACCTGGATATACTTTTTCTCATTCATCTTTGTTGCGATGAAGTCGATCTCCTTTTCACCGACCTTGCCGATAGCCACCTCATAACCACGCCGCAGCAGTTCAAAATAAACGATGTTTTCCAGAATGTGTCCCACATCGCCGCCCCGGTTTCCTAACAGATAGGTGCGGAGGCCGGGATCGACGATATAGTATTTGCCCAGCGTCCGCAGATAGTCCTTCCCCTTGATGTCAAAACGCTTGACCTCATAAAAGATATAGGACTCCAACAGTGCGTCGATATAGGCAGAGATGGTCTGCACCGCAGGCTTGGCCTTTCTGCCATCATCCAACAGGCCCTCGCTGACAAGGGTGCGCCCGATGGACGCAGCCGAGGTGTTGTTGCCGATGTTATCAGCCAGAAACAGAATGATCTTGCGGAGCAGCAGCGCGTCGGTAACGGCCCGCTGTTCTTTCCGTTTGCCGCGTTCCAGAATATCCCGCACAACAACAGCGGAATAAATGCCGTCCAGCAGCATATTGGCGCGCTCCTGATCCAGCTCCGCCTCGGCCAGCGCCGGCATACCGCCAAACTGTGCGTAGGCTTCAAACAGGTCGCGCAGCTCATACGCTTCGCCGTCTTTTCCCTTGGCGCGCTGTTTCATAGTGCCGTTAGGGGCTTTGTACTCCTCCAGCAAATAGCCGTGGAAGTCCAAAAACTCACGGAAGGACAGCGGCAGCATCTTGATCTCCACATAGCGCCCGGACAGATACGTGGACAGTTCGGAGGACAGCAGGTAGGCGTTGGAGCCGGTCACATAAATGTCGCAATCCAGATCCACGCGGAAGGAATTCACGGCATCCTGCCAGTCCCGAACCTTCTGCACCTCGTCCAAAAAGAGGTAGAGTCGCTTGCCCTTGGATTCGCGTTCCGTCACATACTGATAGAGGCTCTTGCTGTCCATATCGGCAAACTGCATGGACTCAAAGTTCATCGAGAGGATCTGTTCCTCCATGACGCCCTGTTCCCGCAGATGTGCCATCATCAATTTCAGCAGGCTGGATTTGCCGCAGCGCCGGATTCCGGTCACGACCTTGATGACCTCCATATCCTGAACGGAGATGAGCTTATCAAGGTACTGCGATCTGTTTTTTAACTCCATGATTCTGTCACCACCTTTGTCAGCCATTATATCACCCCCCTTGCGTCAAGTAAAGTTTTTAACATCAATGTGAATAACTTTTTTCTTGTCGAAATTATTCACATCAATACTACTTCTGTCGAGCCTGCACACACCAGCGGTAATCCGGCTGATTCATCACGCAGGTGACAAGGGTGATGATGTTCTCCGTACTGTCGTTTAGGACGCTGGTATCGTCCACGCCGATCTTACTGACAGAGTACACTTCATAGCTGCGTGTGCCGAGCTGGGTGGTCAGCTTGATGGTGTCCCCAATGTCAAGGGTGTGAATTTTTCCGAAGTGATTGTTGACGCCCCGATTATGGCCCGCAATCGCCACATTACCTTCCCAAATGGAAGTGCTGGCAAAATGGCCCGCGCCCTTGCGGAGCGCGTCCGCGTCCGTCCCCTGATACACCTTGACAGACAGACCGAGGGTGGGGATTTTCAGTGTACCGAGGTAGCCGCCGCTGTAATAGAGGTCTTTCGTGACCGCGGTGTACTTCACCGGCGTGTAAGAACCGGTATTTCCGCTGCTACTGCCCGAAGTCGTAGGCGGCAGGACGGTCACACCGCCTGTGCCGCTGATTGTTCCCGCGACTGAACCGCTCACAAGGTTTGGCGTCAGCAGTTCTCCGGCGTTCAGGGTGTAGGAGGTGGGAGAGCCGAAGGCAGGCGGGATGTAGGCGGCGTTTTTGCTGCGGTCGGTGTTTGCAGGCTTATCCATCGTGACATAAATGGTATCGTCCGAGGTGGGGCGTCCGAACAGTCCTGCGTCCGGGCCGTCAAAGTGATACTCCAATGCCGATGCAGGCATGGAAAAAGCCGCCAGCATACAGCAGGCGGCCAGCAGCGTGGTCAGATATTTTTTCATGCGGCGTACCCTCTTTTCTTATTGATGTAGTGGCAATAGCCCTTATAACCGGCATAGCCGCAGCCGCCCAGCGCCGCAGTTCCCACAGGGATCAGCAGCCACAGCCAGTTAAAATTACTGCGTCCGGTTTTCACTGCCGCATTCCCAACGCTGGAAAAAACGGCGGTGTAGACCACCGTATCACAGCTTGTGCGGGTGACGTCACCCTTATAGTCCGCCGTGACGGTGTAGCCGGTGGCATATTTGCTGGTGGCGGTGCCGGTGTAGCTTGCCACAGCGGTATAGCGAATGGGAATGTCATAGCCGTCCGTGGGATCGACCGCCGCCTCCTGCCAGCTCACATCGGCAAGGGTCAGGGTGCGGCCATTTTCGTTCACGGACTTGGGAACAAGGGACACATCCGCGTCGGAGAGGTTGGGATAGGTGCGCTCCGCCGTCACCGTGCGGCTGCTGGTCCCGTAGCCCGCTGCCTCCACCTGAATGGTAGTATGGTCAAGGGACAGGACGCCCTCATAGCCGTCCTCGGTCTTGACCTCCAGCTTCGGCTCCAGCATTTTCAGAATTTCCGTCATGTCCTTGGTCTTGCTCTCCAGCGTGACCACCTCGATATGCTCCCGCGTGTCCGTTTCTGTCTGGTCATTTTTCAGCAAATCAAGGAGCGTATAGGTGCGTCCCTCGCGCTCAAAGTCAGCGGTGGGGATCGTGGCGGGATCATCCTTCGCGGTCAGGTAGTAGACCTTTTCCAAACGATAGACACCGTTTTCCTCGCTGGCTCTGACCTCGGCGGGATAGGCGGAAACGCCGAGAAGTGTATCTGCGGCAGTAATCATGGCAGTTACCGGATCAGCCTCCTTGATGGGTTCAGCGGAAACGGCCAGGGCCGTGCTGCTCATAGCGCACAATGTTACTGCTATGCACAGCAAAAGCGAAAGTTTCTTTTTCACGCTTCGTCCTCCTTCCTCAGCGAACGGGCCGGTTCTGCTCCGGCTGCTTGCGCTCCTGCGGAGAGATCTCACGCTGAATATCATTTTGCAGCTTGCGGAAATACTTTTGCAGGCTGTCTACCACGCCGCGGCGATCCTGCACCTCCATGCCGTCGAATACCTGCCCCACGCGGCTCACATCAGGCTGCGGGGTCTCCACGCCGAAATTGCGGCAGAGCATATAGCTGACGCTCTCGGCGTCCATGGCGCAGTCCTCGCGGGTATAGTAGGGATAGCGCCCGTGGTCATGGATGCCGGCGTGGACGATCTCGCGGGAGAGCGCCGCAAAGATCTTGCTGTCGATTAGGCGGCTGGATACCGTAATGCTCTGCGTCTTAGGATCATAAACGGCATCCTGATACATGGTGCTGCTGGTGACCACGGGAACGGGGGAGCTGTCCAGCAATCGGCGCAGGGCGGCGTCCATTTCCGGTGTATTGTCTTTCAGGCTCAGCGCCGGAACACCGGCCTTGCCGTGGGTCTGGGAAATGTCGAACACGCGCCCGATCTTATAGCCGTGATACTCTCTTCCGTCCTTCACATAGGTATCCGACACGCGGATCTTCATGCCGTTCTCATCGCGGTTGACGCTGCGCCCCAGCCGGTTCCACACCTCCAGACTGTTGATGTAGGTGATCTCCGGGTTCTGCGCCATCGCCAGCATCACATTGGATGCGCTGTATCGCGGGTTGATGGCCTGCGTGTCCAGATAGTGGAGGTATGCGCCGGGTTCGCTGGTGACGTGCATGACCGCATCGTCGGAAAGCTGCCCCAATTCCTCGCGCTCCGCTGTTTTCTTTGCCTTCCAGTCCTCGTCCCTCTGCTGCTTCTGCTGGATCAAATCGTCTAACTTTGCCATGTTCGTTTCTCCTTCTCAAAATCAATTTATTCCCGCGTAGGCATAGCCTTTTGAATGGCTTCCCGCACGGTGTCCTTGGTGGGAGCTGTGCCATCCCGTTCTGCCGCGGCTTGCAGCGCCATCAGACGGCTGCGGACGGAGGGGCGGGCGTCAGCCTTCTCCGCAGCCGGTTCCGTAGACGCTCTCGCACCAGTCCCGCGCTCCTTCAAGCTGTTCTCGGACGGAGCGCGGGCGTTCTCTTTTTTTGCGGCAGTATCCTCCTTCACCGGGGCTGGATAGCCCATGCGTTCAAAAATGCGGTTGATCTGCTTGGCGTCCCTGGCCTTCGCCATGATCTCCACCGTGCCGGTCTTTTCCACCTTGTTGACGATGGGGTAAAACAGGACGCCATAGCGTTTGGCCTCCATCTGAAAGCCCTTCAAGTCCTCCTGCTTGACGGAAAAGATCGTCAGCTCCTCGCCGTCGTGGATCAGGCGCTTGAGGTTGGTCTTGCCGGCGAGCTTCTGGTTGTCGTTGGCAAGGGCGATCAACAGGGCAGCGAGGTTTTTCGCCCCCAGCCCTGCCAGCTTGAGGGCACTCTCGGTGATCTGGATGCCCTCACGCACCATCAGGTCAGCGGTTTCACCGTTGGTACTCATGCTCGTGTTCCTCCTTGTTCTTTAGATTTTTCTGCCGTTCAGCCTGCGCCTGCTGGCACTGCTGGGATACCCTCGGAATGTCTGCCTGTATCCTGCGGCACAGACGCAGCTCCCCGCGCTTTTCCCGCAGGGCGGCAGTCTGCTGTTGGATCTCCGTGCTGTACTTGGCTTGTGCTTCTTCATCGCTGGTGTTCCTCCTTTCCTGATAAAGTGGTTTTCTCTGTTCCTCCAGCAAGCGGATGTCCCACTCCAGCACACGGATACGCTGCTCCAGCTCCGTTTCGGTAGTGATCCCGCTTGATAAAAGGTATTTGAATTGCTGCTCATACCGCTCCAAATGAATGACCTCCCGCTTGACGGAGAAGGGCAGCTTGGGCGGCAGCTTTTTCCGCCTGCCCCCACGCAGCAGGTAGAGGTAGCGGAGATAGAGTGCGTGAAAGCCGGTGATTTTCTTTTTTCGGACAGTGGCCAGCTTGCCTTTCATGCGGTAACGCTTGACGGCATGGGTGACGGTCGGCGGGGCCATGCCGCCGTGCCGTTGTTTGGAAAGCCGCGCCATAATGTCCGCTTCGGTGTAGCCCTCGCCCAAGCTGTCCAACCGAATGGCCCGCTTTGCGCCGGGTGGCTTGACCGTGGTGTATTTCCGATTGGGGCTGCGGCGTACCTCGTAACCGTTCTTTCGCAGCAGCATGAGAAAGGAATCGTAGGTGTAGGCTTGCCCAATGATCGTGTCAATGTCGGCGCGGATGATGCCGCGCACGGTGGGCTTTCCGCCCTGCTCCGCCTTCCACTCGGCGTAATGCTTGCCCTTGCCCTGCGGGGTGATGACGGATAAATCATTCTCCCGGCACAGTGCGTCCGAAGTGCCGCGCACATCGTTGTAATAACTCTCCGGGCTGGAATGATACTTGTGGCCGTCCGTGCGGGAAACAGAATTGACCACGATGTGATTATGCGGGTGGGCCTTGTCTAAATGGGTCCCGATGACGGCTTCAAAATCCTCACCGAATAATCGCCGCGCAAACTCGCACCCGATCTCATGGGCCTGCTCCGGCGTCACCTCGCCGGGTGCAAAGGATTGGATGAAGTGGTAGCCGAGAACGCCGCCCGTCTTGCCGAATTTCTCCTTGGTTTTCCGCATGACATCAAAGGCGGTTTCAGCAGACTTGCAGTTCAGAGCGGTTACAAAGCGGACAGAGTTGGTTTTCACAAGATCTGCCGCATAACCGATTTTCTCGTTCAGCTCTGTCTTTTCTCCGTTGACGGCATATTTCACTCGGTCATCCAGCCTTGCACGAATGGCAAAAACTTTCGTGTACGCCATATCACAGCCGCTCCGTGATGTTCCAGATCGTTTCCTGCGCCGCCGTGATCGCGGCGATGTCCTCACCGCTGGCAAAGCCGCGGGCGTTGACCGCGCGGGCGATCTGATTGATGTTATTGCCGATGGCGGCGAGCTGGCGGCGAATCTCGGCGTATTCGTCGGGCGGACGAGGATATAGATTTACGCCCATGACGAGGGCGCGGATGGCAGGCTCCATCTTCAAACCGCTGCTCTTAGAAAGCTGCTTGACATGGGCATATTCATCAGCGGTCAGGCGGAGTGTAAGCTGTTTCACATTATTGCGTTTCAATGTTCCCACCTCAACGAAACTTTTCTTCTGCGCGTTTGATCGCGGTATGTACGCGGACCTCATGGCGCACTCTGGCATTCCAGTATTTCGGATGATGATGCTGGATACTCTGGTCAATGGTATGTTCGTACTCTGCCCGGCTCATTCCGTGAGGGGCACAGAGTATACCGCGATCCAACAACTCCCGTATTACGATAGGAGCATCGCTATCTTCCTCAAAGCAACGCCATCCGCTAAAAGAAAAGCCACAGTTCCATGCAGTGGGCAGGAACAGCGGCGAGAGTTCAGAGTAGACCATGATGCCGCCATGACTGGCGGTGCTGACGGAGAAAATGCCGGAGGCAACCTTCTCGCAATACTGGACGCTTCCCCAAGGGGAGGTTTCAGGCGGAAGTATCATATTCCAGTTCACTTCTTTCTTTTGAATTAGGGGTTTTAGGGGGCTTGCCCCTTAACAAGCGCATTTTGATGTCAAAATGCTATGCTTGCGACTGCAAAGCAGCCGCAGGCCGCTTGCAGTCCTAAACCAGCCGAAAAAGAAAATCAGCGCACCTCGCCGCCACGGGTTCTTACCCTGCCGCTGATCCCTTTCACAAGCTGGAGCTGGTCGTTGTAGTCCTTTCCGCTGCGAGGTGGGTTGTCGATGACCTCATACTCGGAAAGTCTCTTTTGAATGGCTGCGGACGCCGCTCGTCCCGGCCCGTCGTTATCCAGGCACAGCACGATCCGCGCCACGCCAGGGTTGTCCTTCAGGTATTGCTCCAGTGCCGCGGGGAATCGGATCGAGCCGTCCTTCCGCGGCTGATAGATGCCGGAGAGGGACAGCGTATTGGCGACGCGCCAATCCTGCCCCCGCAGCTTCAGCAGTGTCAGGTAAGAAAGGGCGTCGATGGCGGATTCAAACACGCAGAGGGTTTTGCCACCGGCGCAAAGGGGAACGGCAAAGGAAAACCGCTTATTGCTGCTGGGAACTTCACCGGCGAAGGTGGTGTCCGAAAGGGTCCCGCGCAGTGCGCCGTAGGCAGGGTTCCCATGTTCGTAGCCCACAAATACGCAGTTATGATGCTCTGCATCCTCGTAAAGCTGCCCGTGCTTGATGCAGTGGTTGATAATTTCCGCGTCAATGCCCCGGCTCCGCAGATATGCAAAAACACGCCGATTGTCGGCGTGTTTGGGTGGAAGGGTAAATTCAGTTTTCGAGAGCGGTGCGGTTGGCTCTGATTTGGGCGGCACATGGGGCAATTCTCCAAGGATGCGCTGAACGGCATCCAGAAAGGAAAGTCCCTCCACGCGGGTCAGATAGTCCAGCGCAGTTGTGCCGCCGATATTCCGTGACCACCAGCACCATTTCCCATTGGAGATTTTCAGGGAATCGTGGGTGCGGGTGGCATAGGTATCTCCGCCGATATGTACCAGCTCCTGCGGCTCAAAGCGGCGCAGGTAGGTCAGAAGATCCATCTCGCGGGTGGCGGCGATCTGGTCTTTCGGAATATAAGGCATGGCATTCACCTCCTTTGGGCATAAGAAAAGCGCAAGCATTTCTGCCTGCGCTTTAGACTTATTAAGTTCCATTTCTGAGTATTTCAAGATATGCTTCGTAAGAAAACACACGATTTCGTGCTGCATTTGTCGTTTCACGCAGGATACCCAACTCCACAAGCGTCTTTACCGCGGTAGAAGTCGTGTTATAGCTGATTTTAAGAGTCTCTGATGTGTGCTTAATATCAATGATAGGATGCTTTTCAAGGTAATCGAACAGCATACGCAGATTATCCTTTTTCCGCTTTGGCTTTGGCAACAAAGCGATATTCTTTTCATGCAGTTTTGAGAGCTTTTCTATAGATTCCACAGCATCTGAGGCTGCGGAATCTACTGCCTCCAAGAAGAATTTTACCCATTGCTCGTAGTTTCCGCTTCTGCGTACCTCGCTGATTCGGTCATAGTATTCCACCTGATTCTTTTTCAGAAAGTAGGACACATAGATAACTGGTTCCTTCAGTAATCCCTGTTCCATCAGATAAAGCAAAATCAGCAATCTGCCGATTCGTCCATTGCCATCCAAAAACGGGTGAATCGTTTCAAATTGATAGTGGATCAAGGCAGCCCGTACCAGAGGATCATAGTCCTGATTTTCGTTGATATACTTTTCCAGATCCGACATAGCAGTCACCATATCTTCCGGATTTGGCGGAATATATCGCGCATCCTTCAAGCCGCAACCGGCAGGGCCAATCCAGTTCTGTGAGCGTCGAAATTCTCCGGGGTTCTTTTCCTGCCCACGGACGCCTTCCAACAAAATAGCATGAGCTTCACGGAAAAGACGGTTACAAATAGGAAGTTCATGAAGCCTTGTAAGGGCATATTGAGCTGCCTTTACATAGTTCACGACATCTGCTGTATCCAAGTTTGCGTTGGTATCAAGCTCAGGGTCAAGGATGTCGTCCAAGGTACATTGTGTTCCTTCCATCTGCGAGGACATGAGCGCCTCTTTGCGGACATACATAGATACAAACAGCTCGGCGTTTGGAATCAATTGGGCAGAAACATCCAACTGCTTCAAACTGCGGCTTGCCTTGACCAGAATTTGAAGCATATCCTCATCGAATTCAAGTCCCGGAACTGGTGGAAGTGGATTAGGACAAAATGACTGATATGAAGTATCTCCCGGCATATTATTGACAAATTTACCTGCCCGGTTCATTTGTTCATGCGCCTCCTTTTGAAAGAAGTTGAAATATACTCTCTACTATACCTGCTTTATTTCAAAAAGACAATCACTTTTTGAAATAAAGTCATTTGTTCATTTGCCTTATTTCAAAAACGATTTTACCTCTCCGGCGCGTCCTTTTTCACCGCCTTTCGCTCCACACTGCGCTCCGGCTTGGCAAGCTGCTCCATCGCGGCATTGATCACGCAGGAGTGATTGTCCACCGCGTAAACGTCTGTGTGCCCGCCCATCTGCTTCTGGAGCGCCGCAAAGCGGCCTGCGGCCTGACGCGCCGGTGGGTAGAATCGCTCATCTCCCGTGCGCTGCGCCATGGTGCAGGCCAGTACGAACATACAGCGATCCTTGCCGTAGGTGTTTGTCCACTCCTTCAAAAAAGCAGGCAGCTTTCCATCGTTGTAGGCGTTGGTCGCGTCCTTCTCAAAGGTTCCCGCACAGGTCAGCGTTCGATCCCGGCTGGCCATCCACTCAAAGACCTCTCCGCGAGCCATGGCTTCAGAACGGGTGTTAGGGTATATGGGCTGCGCGGGATCTCGATATTTGTCTTCGACTCTTTTCCGCAGAACATCATCCGCACAGCACGCAATGCTGTCTCGAAAGGCATCCCTCTCATCCGTATCGCGGGAGAGCCAGTCTGTATAAAGCTGTGACAGGGGATGCTCAAACTCGTTCAGCACCGCAAGCTGCCGTTCGGAGAGGCTTGTTTCATCCTCAAAAAGCATCAGCAGATTATCACGGCAAGCGATCTCGTAGGCGTGAGAAATGATCTCATCAGGCGACTGCGTTTTCATCTCCGCAAGAAACGCCTCGTTTTCCTGCGACATTTTTTCGTATAATTTGGTTTCCAATTCGTCTTTTGTAGGCATGATGTTCTCCTTATAACTCAATAATACGGAAATCGCTCTCTTTTTCCATGATCTCGCTGCTCAATAATATCAATGGCATATCCGAGGCTGCCAGCCGTCTCAGCTTGCTAATGGAAAGCGGAGTTGGTGCTTCAAACAGGGCCACAATGCAGGCCCACAGGTCAACAACATGACAAAGGCAAACGATACGTTCCGAAGAAAAGGACTCTGCTGCTTCGGGCAGCATCGTGCGTAATTCTTTCATGAGGCTTTCCTGCTCTTTTAGCATCTGCTGATGTATCTGGCGTTCTAACCGTTCTTTTTCCTGCTTTCTTTCCAACCGTTTCATTGTAAACGATCCTCCATTTCAAAAATTATCTCGCCAGCCCCGCCCGCATCCGGTGGGCGTAATTGGCGACGCTGTATCGTTTCATATAGGCGTTTTCGCTGGGGGCCGGACTGTCAAAGTCCAGCCCCTCCATGCGGGGATCGTCGGTGCCGTCCAGTACCTCCTCCACCGGGATCACGCGAAGCCTGCCGGAGCATTTCAGCTCGCCGCCAAATACGCCAGCGGCACAGTGAAAGCCACGGTCACCGCACACCCAAAGCAGCTTCTTCCCGGCAGGAATATCTCCAAAGGGCTGCTTCAAAACAATAACGGAACGGGGTTCCGCCCCGGCCACCTCATAGTAGCCGGACTGCTCCGCCTTTTCGTATGCCTGGATCAATTTCTTGAATTTGTGCTGCGGCTCGATGTAGAGCCAGCTTTCCTGATAACCCATAATTTCCTCCATTTTCTATTGGTTTTACCGCTCCAACTGCGGTCTGCGGCGCTCCGGCGGCCTTTGATCCTCGTCCGGCTCGGCGTCTACGATCTCCGGCTCCTTGTGGTCTAAATTCAGCAGGGTATTCAGTTCCTCCAGCCGTGCCGTTTTGGTGTTCAGCTCTGCCTCGCGGGGAAACGGCTTTTGTACCTCTGCCTTTGCGGTTTCCAACTGCGTTTGCAGGTTGGAAAGCTGCTCCCGGCAAGCCTGCTCCTTGATGGGCAGTCCCTCCAGCGCATTGTCCATGCGCTGCAAATTGCCAAACACATCGGTTCCCAGCGTAACGGTATGGCGGAGCTGCCCGATCATGGTCAGGCGGTACTCCCGCGCGAAGGTATCAAAGGACAGCTCCAGCGTCAGGCCGCGATAGCTGCCGATCTGTGTCGCCTCCGGGGAGAGCATCGTTTGGCACATGGTCAGCAGCGCCGCACCCGCCTCCTTCTTGTCGGCATGGGTGACACCCGCCAGCGTAAGCGGAGAGAAACCGTCCGCGTTTGGGTGGGTGTTTCCCTTGACCGTGGCAATATCCGCGCCATACCCGGTGATTCGCGCCTGCGTTTCCGCGATTTGCTTGGGAAAACCCTTGCTGATGGCGTCCTCCAGCGCGTATTTCTGAGAAAGATGGTTGGCTTTCAGCAACTTCAGCTTGGACACCTCAATGTCAAGATCCATCTTTTCCTTGATCATGGGGTTGCCGCTGGCCAGCGCCTTGATCTCGGCATAAGAAAGCGCCTGTTCGTCTACATCTTCGGCAGAGCGGACAGGCGATTTGCTGGTCATAATTTGCGATATAAATTTCTGCTTGGATTCTACCAACTGATACAAGTAGGCATCGAAGGTGCCCTCGGTGACATAGCTGTAAATGTCCACCTCCGGATTTTCGTTGCCCTGCCGGATAATGCGCCCCTCCCGCTGCTGAAGGTCGGACGGACGCCACGGACAATCCAGATGGTGCAAAGCGATGAGCTTTTGCTGACAGTTGGTGCCAGCACCCATGCGCTGGGTGCTGCCCAGCAGGATACGCACCTGACCGCTCCGTACTTTGCCGAACAGGTCTTTCTTCTGCGCCTCGCTCTTGGCGTTGTGGATGAAGGCGATCTCGTTTTCGGGAATACCCAATTCCAGCAGCTTCGCGCGAATGTCATCATAGACGCTGAAGGTGCCGTCATCCTTCGGTGTGCTGAGGTCGCAAAAGATCATTTGTGTGGAACGCTTGTCCACGGTGCGCTGCCAGATCTCAAACACATTTTCCGCGCACTTGGCGGCTTTGCTGTTGGGGTCGCTGGGCAGCATGGGGTTGACGAGCCGCTGATCCAGCGCCAGCTTGCGGCCATCATTGGTGATGAGCAGCATATTGTCCTCGGTGCTGTCTACCATTCTGTTACGGACTTTTTCGGCGCGCTCCGCCAGCGACGCCACGATCTCTTTCTGATACTCGGAGGGTTTCAGGGCGATGTTGTGGTAACGCGCCTCCGGCACGGGCAGCTTGAGCATATCCGCCGTCTGGATGTCCGCCACATTTTTGAATACGCTCATCAACTCCGGCAGGTTATAAAACTTGGCGAAGCGCGTCTTGGCACGGTAGCCAGTTCCTTCCGGGGACAACTCGATGGCGGTGACGGTCTCGCCGTAGTTCGCCGCCCATGCGTCAAAGTGCTGCAAGCCCTGCTCCTGCAAGGCGTTCATTTGCAAATACCGCTGGATGGTGTAAAGCTCCACCATGCTGTTGGAAATGGGGGTGCCGGTGGCAAAGACAATGCCGCGCCCTCCGGTGATCTCGTCGAGGTAGCGGCACTTCATAAAGAGGTCTGAGCTTTTCTGCGCCTCGGTCTGGGCAATACCGCCCACATTCCGCATTTTCGTGTATAAAAAGAGGTTCTTAAAATAGTGTGACTCGTCAATGAAGATGCGGTCAACGCCCAATTCCTCAAAGGTGACCACATCGTCCTTGCGGCTCTGGTCATTCAGCTTGTCGATCTTGGCTTGCAGGCCCTTCTTGGTTTTCTCCATCTGTTTGATGGTGAAGTTCTCGGCTTTTTCTCGCTTGGCTTCGGAAATGCCCATCATGATTTCGTCGATCTGCTGTTCCAGAATGGCCCGCTGGCGCTCTACGCTCATGGGGATCTTCTCAAATTGTGAATGGCCGATAATAACGGCATCATAGTCGCCGGTGGCGATCCTACCACAGAATTTCTTGCGGTTTTTGGTTTCAAAGTCCTTACGGGTAGCGACAAGGATGTTCGCTGCCGGATAGAGCTGCAAAAACTCAGTGGCCCACTGCTCTGTCAGGTGGTTGGGCACCACAAAGAGGGACTTCTGGCACAGGCCCAACCGCTTTGACTCCATCGCCGCTGCGACCATTTCAAAGGTTTTTCCCGCGCCCACCACATGGGCAAGCAGGGTATTTCCACCGTACAAAATGTGCGCGATGGCGTTGACCTGGTGCTTGCGGAGTGTGATCTCCGGGTTCATGCCTGAAAAGCTGATGTGACTGCCATCATACTCACGGGGACGGTTGCTGTTGAACAGAATATTATAGGTCTTACAGATGGCTTCGCGCCGGTCAGGATCTTTCCAGATCCACTCAGCAAAAGCGTCTTTAATGAGTTCCTGCTTACTCTGCGCGATAGCAGTCTCTTTCTTATTCAGAACGGCAATTCTGCGCCCTTCTTCATCGTATTGGTAATCAAAAATGCGGACATCCTTCAGGTTAAGTGTCGTTTCGATGATCTCATAGGCGTTGACGCGCTTGGTGCCGTAGGTGCTGATGGCCTTGACATTGCCGCGATCCTTGTTTTTGTCCTCGATGCGCCATTCACCGGTGATTTTAGAATAGTGGACCTTCATGCCCCATTGTGCGCTGCGGGGTGTACCCAGCGTTTCAAAAATAAATCGGCGGACATATTCGGTGTCCAGCCATGTAGCGCCCAGCCGGACGGAGATCTCGCTGGCGGTGAGGTCGGTGGGCTGCACCTGCGCGAGCGCATCGGCGTTGATCTGATACTGCGGGTCCTGCTCCGCCTTGCCTTGGGCAACCGCCAATTTCTGACGCACATTGCCGGAGAGGTGTTCATCTGCGGGCAGGTATTTCTCATGTCCATCGTTCTCGCCGGTGTAAGCGGGGTTCAAAAAAATCACGCCCTTGAGATCAGAAAACAGCGTTTCCTCATCCTTGCCGGTGAGCCTGCCCATATAGTCCATATCCACATGGGCCTTTTCGCCAATGGACAGTGCCAGGGCCTCCACCGCTGTGTCTACCTTTTCAGCGGGTCTGTGGCTGCGGATGGTGCGCTTGGTGAACAGGTCCGCCTTTCTTTTCAGGTTCCGGTCCTCGTCCAGAATTTCCAGTGAACACAGCAGGAAGTAAGAACTGTCCTGATCGAAGGCGATGGCGTTACCGCGGGAATTGATGAGTCCGTATTTCCGGGTGAAGGCATCGTAGAGGGTATTCAGCTTGGCTTGCTGCGCCTTGATTTCTTCATCGGGATAGTCCTCGGTCTGATATTCCAGCAGCGTCCGCACACAGTCCCGCAGCTCGATCATGCCGCGGATTCTGCTCTCTGCCGTCTTGGATACCTCCACCGGGTTCATGCGGCTGTTTTCCCGGTAGTAGATTTGCCCGTTCACCAGTGTATAGGAGAAGTTGCGGACGGCAGGATCGGCCTCGATGGAATGATCCTCGCCCTCCAGTTCCTCCTCCCGGTCATAGGCGGTGATCTCGCCGTGGATATTCTGAACGGCCTCCGCCAGCAGAGATTCCAACGGTTGCTCCGGGTACGGCTCGCAGGTGGGCGCGGGACCAAACGGCCCGGACACCATCTTCATCTCGCCCAGCACCATGTCGGGGTGGTCGATGAAGTAGCTGTTCATCTGGATGCCGTCCTCGTTGGTGGCAAGGTGTACCCATTCGGGTTCTATATCCACCATTCGTTCCCGCTTCTGCAAAAACAGAATGTCTGAAACAACCTCGGTGCCCGCCGCGGCCTTGAACGCATTGTTGGGCAGGCGGATGGCCCCCAGCAGCTCCGAGCGCTGCGCGATGTATTTTCGCGCGCTGGCAGTGCGCTTGTCCATGGTGTAGCTGGAGGTCACAACGGCGATAACGCCGCCCGGTCTGACCTGATCCAGCGCTTTGGCGATGAAATACTCATGGATGGGGAAATTCAGCCGGTCATAGCGTTTGTCCGGCACATGGAACTGGCCGAAGGGAACATTGCCGATGGCAACATCAAAAAAGTTATCCGGGAAAGCAGTTTTCTCATAGCCCTGCACCGCAATACTGCTTTTCTGATAAAGCTGGCGGGCGATGCGTCCGGAGAGATCGTCCAACTCCACGCCGTAGAGTTTGCTGCCGCTCATGCTTTCCGGCAGCATACCGAGAAAATTGCCGATACCGCAGGCGGGCTCCAGAATGTTGCCCTGCGTGAAGCCCATCTGCCCCAAGGCGGCATAGATGCCGCGGATGACCACAGGCGGCGTAAAGAACGCCGTGAGCGTGGATTCGCGGGCGGCGGCGTATTCGGCATCGGTAAGCAGTTCTTTCAGTTCAGCGTAACGAGGATTTTTCTCGTCAAAGAAGTCCGCCAGACCGCCCCAGCCCACATACTGCGCCAGCACCGCCTGTTCCTCTGCGGTGGCGCTGCGGTTCTCCGCCTCCACGGTTTTCAGGGTACGGATGGCATCCAGATTGCGCTGAAAACGCTCCAGCGGCGCGCCCTCTCCGATGTGGTCATCGGTGATGCGGTAGTTGCTGCCGTTCGGGTCCAGCGGATAGGCAAGCGCGTTCTGCTTTTTCTTTTTCGGCGGGGTGAGCGCCGCAGGCGGCTCGTCCGTCTGCGGTGCTGCGGTTTCCTGTGCAATGTCCGATTGCTCCATGTGAGCGCGGACATAGTCGAGGGATTCCTTTCGGAAAATGGGAAAGCCCGTCCCGCCTTCAAAGGTCACATCCCGCAGCGATACATTTTGCGTATGATCGTCTACGCTGTCCACTTCAAACTGCCGCCCATCTATGGTCAGGCGTGCGCCAACGATAACGGGATCGGCAGTTGAAACAGGTTCGGACTGCGGCTGCTCCGGCTTCGCTGCGGTGTTCCTGGACTGCTCCACATAGAGCCATTCCGCCGCTTCCTTTTCGTTGACTGCCTTTCTGACCTGCTCCAGATAATCCTCAGCCTGCCACTCGCTGGGGAAGGTCTCACGGACGCCCTCGCTGTCAACATAAATTTCGTCCCGAATATCGTCCCAGACGGCGTAGCCGTCGTCCGTTTCGATCACGCTGAACCGCTCATAGGCGGGCGGCTGCTCTGCGGCAAGCCGTGCTGCATCCTCTGCGACCTGCTCCACAAAGCTGCGTTCCTGCTGAGGAGCATCATGCCGGTGG
>ENA-OXEG01000440-OXEG01000440.1-human-gut-metagenome-genome-assembly--contig:-NODE-440-length-25665-cov-14.576962_pt1 | contig 25665 bp, 40 predicted proteins | sample MGYA00249355_ERZ652243 | MGnify/ENA primary metagenome ERZ652243 (study PRJEB26925, sample SAMN05826944) | human gut metagenome | biome: ENVO:2100002; feature: ENVO:00000062; material: ENVO:00002003... | reverse complement strand
ACCTATTAAGTCGTCGGCAGCGTCAGATGTGTATAAGAGACAGTCCTAATTCTTTTCTATGATATAAACAGTGTGCGTTTATGCCTATAATTTCAGCCCATTCAAGAACTCTATACTTTTCTCCATTGTATTCCCATATTGCAGATTCAGATAAATTCTTACATCTCTTGCTACAATAAACAGCGTCATTGAAATGTCCACCTCTCTTGGCATTAAAAGGTTTGTTACAAATTGGGCATATTTTTGTATAATCTTTAATAGTTGGGTGATCTTTGTAATAAAGAATTTTACCGCATCTTGGACTGCACGTCTTTTGCCCTTTTCTTTGCTTTAGTTCAAATTGTTTTCCACAAACAGGACATATTAAATACTTGTTTTCTTTTGGTATAGAGTTTCTTTTATTTTGTGCCTGCTCAGCATTTGTAATAAAACGGCAGTTATCTGGTTCATAATTTCCGTTTACGTCTATTCGGTCAATGGTTAAGATATTTATTCCATTACTTGTTTTTTCTTCCTTATATCCATTCTCAATTGCCCATTTGTAAAATAATGTGAAATTATTTTTCCATTCATCACACATTACTATTCCACGCCCGCCGTAATTTTTGTACGATTTACATGTTTTACAATAGCAACGATATTTAATACTCTTCCAAAGTTGGTACAGCCTTCCACAGTTATTAGATAGCCCATGTTTTCTGCTCATATTGCCAATAATTTCTCTATGCAGACATCCACATGACTTCGTTGTTCCTCTTTGTAACCCTGCTTGTCTTACAATAGTTTTATTTCCACAATCACAAATGCATTCCCAGCGCTTTGTTCTAACCCCTTTGTCTGAAATAGTATCTTCTGCTCTTTTTATGACGGTGAGTCTCCCGAATTTCTTGCCTGTCAAATCAATAGTTTTACGCATTAAAAACTCCTTTTTCTGCACACTTCCTCATCACGAAAACTTTTCTATAATTCCTCTAACATCCCCCCCCCTTTCAATCTGGTCAATGAGTTTCTTGCATTCATCTTTAACATAGGCAAGTGAACGAATTTTGCAATCTGGATCTTTATTTAATTCTCGCCAGCAATCTCCCATTATTTTAAGCATTTTTTTGAAGTCTGGTTCTTCTCCGAAATACTGTTCTGCTGTCTCAATATCATAACCATCGAAACAATGAGCACAGTCAAATCCAATCCACCATGTATCATCATCGTCACAATCGTGTAGAAATGGTTCTGAATAAGTAACTCCACCATGGCAGTCAAGATAACCTAAATCATCAACAATTTTCTTTGCCAGCTTATGGCTGTTAGGTATTCCAACGTATCCGCACCTGTATGCTCTAGGCATGAACAGGACTACACATTGGTAACCTTTATACTCGAATTTAGTTTCTAAAACTGGTTCCATTTATTTATCACCCCTCCTTAACTAAACGGAAATTCATCTTCCATACCGCCTAAATCTGGCACATCCATGAAACTAGGTTCTGGCGGCGGTACTGGTCGTGTGTCTGTTTCCTGTGTCTGTGGTGACTGGCTCTTTCTTTCTGCAAATTCATGTTCTGCAACAAGGCAATCATTTGAGTAAACTTTTTCACCATTTTTGTTCGTATAGTTTCCAGTCTGCCATTCACCACGCACATTTACTTTCGTGCCTTTTTTAAGATATTTCTCTGCGAATTCTGCATTTTTTCCAAGACATACGCAAGTGATAAAATCAGATTTTCTTTCTGTATTCTTTTTCACTCTTCTCTCGACAGCCAAAATATATCTTGCGATTTTGGTATCATTCGTTCCCATTCTGATATCTGGATCAGCAGTTAATCTTCCAGAAAGAATAACAATATTCACAATTTATCACCTCTCAATCTGAATGTCGCATCTAATAAGTGCGTGTTTGATTTTCTTTGTATTTCCTGTTACAGTTTCTTCTTTCCCGATAACAAAGGAAATATCATCTTCTGTTACGTTGAATCCTTTTGTTTTGATATGCTCCATGATGATTTCTTTAATTTCATCTGTGCCGATTCCGATTGTAATTTCCAATGGTGTTATCTCCCTGGCTTGTAAACTGGTGGCATTGGCTGCCATGCAATTACTGCGTAATATGCAAACCCATACTCTTCTACGCTTCCCCATTCGCTGTCTCCTAAATAAGTAAGACTTGTTGGAAGAACGGCTCCATCAATTGTAACTGCATATTCTTTCCAATCTCCAGGGTTTTCTTCCTTGTTTGGTTCCGGTGGTAACTTCACTTCTGTTGGAATCCACATATCCGCAGGACTGTAGGAACAAATCAGTTCTTCAACTTTCTCGATTGCATCATTCCATCCTTTATCGTACTTACATTCTTGTTCGGAAGGTTCTGGCTTTTTCAGTTTGTCAAGTGTTTTTAAGAAGATTTTCATTGATTAATCCTCCTTGACTTTCTCAATAGTTTCTTTTATTGCTTCTTTCACAGCCTTGGTTTTAATCATCTTATCTGCCAAGGCTTTTGCCGCTTCCTGTACGATCACGTTTTTATTCTCTTCTAGTATCTCGGAAATATGAGAATGTATCATCCTACACAACGGCTCATTGGTTTCTCTACTACCATATAACTCTTTTTTTATAAATAACTCCTTTGATTTCTTTGGTAATTTTTTCAACTACCTTGTCCTCAACATTTTTACGGATTTCCTTTGCAATTTCTTCCTCATTGACACCAATCGTTACTGGTACGCTGAATACGCTCATTTTCAATTTCCCTCCCCTATAGCTATCACATCACATCCAATAAATACCAATTCCTCATGTTCACTAATTCCATAGCCGACAGATCTTCTTCCTACTTTAAAAAATACATTATTTGTATTAACCGTAACTCCTTCAGTTTTTTCCATATAATCAGAAACAATAGCTTTCAAAATATCTTCATTTAAGAAAGTCTTTCTTTCGACTATTTGATGTTCTTTTGGCATATATTCAAGCCATGTCTCTATACCTTTGTATTCTTTTCCTTCTGTGTCAGTCCATTCGCCATTTCCAGTATATGCAAGCATGATGATTCTTTCAGAGTTTTTCAGCTTTACATAATACAAACATGCGGTATCATCAGTTGGAGCTTCTGGAAGCATATCTCTTACTGAGCGCCATGCACTAGTTGAAGGAATTGTTTTTCCTGCTTTACGGTCTACATGCTCCTGTCCTTTAATTACATAGTTTCTAAATTTTTTTGGCATTAATTTTCTCCTTTCAATTATTCAGTCGAATTGTTTTCCTTATCATCTTCAACTGCTTTCCAAATACAATCCATAACAGATGCATAATCAAGCAGTATTTCTCTTTCTCTGATGTTTCTTCCGTCTTTTTCATGCCAATCTCTCACTATATAAAGTTCGGCATTTGCAGAAAGAATATCTGTTTTCATGTCCCAGTATTTAATATGAATTTCATAAGCTGCATTTGCAGAAATTGGATTTACATAAATTCCTTTTGTTACTTCTTTCCAATCTTTTAATTCAATTGATACCATCTATTTCTCCTTTCAAAACGGACATAAGTCCAAATTAACTTCTAGCCCCGGTCTGGCAATCTGCACCAGGGCATCATCCCAAACCACCGCTTCTTTTATCTCCTTCAAAATCTGTTCCGGGTCAGCTGCTTCATTACTCAAATGAACCAATGTTACCGTCCGTAATGCTGCCGTATGGTTTGTTTTTACTAGGATTTTGCAAGTATCTAAGGAACAATGCCCTTTAAGCCTGTGCGTGTAATTTTCAGCTGTTTTGTCAACCAATTCTTTACAATAGTTGCATTCAATAACTAAGTGGTTCAGTCGCATTGCCTGGAAGTTGTACTTGCAGTATTCAAAGTCAGTCATATACAACAACTTTCCCATTTCTTCATGTTCTATGAGATACCCATAATTGAAACAAGGAATAAGTTGTCTTGTGTCCTTATCTCTTGTGGTATGCGGCAAATAAAATGGTATTACCGTAAATGAACCAACCCGAAACGGTCTTTTTTCTGGAACGCCTTTCATCAGCTCACCAGTGATGATTTGCAGATGTTCTACAGTTTCATCGTTGGTGTAAATCTGGATTCCTAAATTCATTAGATTTTTAAATGATTCACGGTGATCACCGTGTTCATGCGTCAGAAGTACGCCGGAAACATCACTTGTTCTGTAATCAATAGATTTTAAAATGTCTTTGTATCTGCATCCGCAGTCCAGAAGAAGCATTTCTCCACTGTTCGATTTCAAAACATAGCAGTTTCCGGGTTGGCTCCCTGTGTTTACTACTCGCATAAGCATTTTCATCACCTCGCTTTCCGAATATTCCTTTAAATCAGTTTTCCTCATTCACAACAATACCGCCGTGGATAATAACTCTCTTTCCGTCCGAATCGTCAAAGTAAACTTCATTCTCCGATTCGGAAACATCAAACTTTCCAGACCAGGACTTGATTTTACCACCGTTGTAATCGTAAACAGTTACGGTACGGTTCAGACCACCGTCAATATCACTAGACAGTGATTTTAATGATCTGCTACAGGAAGAACAACCACTAAACATTGTGATTGCTATAACCCCTGTAATTAATACTGCCGTCTTAATACATTTCTTTTTCATCCTACATTTCCTCCTGGCTCATAAATGATGGAATTTCTGTTTCAACTGGCTCTGCTGCCGGAACTGGTTCTTTCTCTGCTGTTTTTACGGTTTCGGCTACGGTTGGCTGCTTTGGCTTTTCTTCGATTACTTCTGGTTGTGGAATGAATTCTTCTACATTGGCATTCTGTTCGATTTCTTCCTGTACTTCTCTGTATGTGGCATCCATCATGTTGTATTCGTAAGCCTGTACTGGATTGTCCCATCTCTTAGGAATAGACTTCATAATGTTGTTTCGCATCTTACGAATAATCATTGACTCTCTGGATTGTGTTTCATAATAAGATGGTGAAATATACGGTCTTAATTCCTCACAGTCAATAATTGCTTCCAGTTCTCCAATGTCAGCGACCTTTTTCATGATCTCTTTTTTCTTTGCTTCAATTTGAGCTTTCTGCGCATCTGTAGCTTTATATCTGTCCGCACAAATTCCAAACGTTTCATTCTGGAGATTATTCTTGATGTGCGCTGCAAGATTCTTCAGTACATCTACTCTTTCACAAGAAAGGTATTCAATATGTCCGTCCTTATACTGAATCGGATATACGATACGGACTACCTTACCTACACCAGATTCTTCCCATTCTGGCGGTGTGATTTCTACACCTTTATGTCTTGGTGGGATATACTTATCACCTTCTCTGACTTTCCAGTACGGGAATACTTTAGCTACATTGACACCATATCTACTTACAAGAGCATCGTTTCCATCGCCCTCAATCGCAAATTCAACCTTCTTTTCCCACTGAGGTTTCTGCCCTTTCGCTGCTACATTTACATTTCTAATCTGGAAATAACATTCTCTCGGCTGTGCATTTGCGTTCAGCTTTAATGCTGCTACTTTACTCAGAATAAATTTAAGATTAGAGCCATTTATTGCTTCAAAACTTACTCCGCTCTCATGCACCATCTGGAAAATAGATCCCATTGCTGCCACTACGCAATCCTTTGAGTAGGAATCAAATTCCATTCCTCTTGAAGTCAAATCTCTTTCCATTAAATCGACATAACGATTTGTGTAATAGGAAAGCTGTGTGTTAAAATTTGCTACCTGTGTGTTTTCTGCCATGATTATTCTCCTTTTCTTTTTTATATTTGCTAACACGCTGTTGCGTGATTGTATGTTTTGTACCTATGTAGGTTTGCAGATATCTCAAACCTCAATTTCCAATATTCGGTTTTACATAGGTTCTTGTGAGTGAAATATCCTCCTCACATTCCAGGTGCAAAATCACCTGTGACTTGATTAAGCCAATTATTTTTGATATTATTTAAGCAAATATAGTTTCTTCTATATTTCATATGGAACAGCCAGCCTGTCGCCAAACATTTGCTGGCTGTTTCCTTATTTACAATTCTTTTACTTCCAAATCCCCATCCGTAACTCTCAGTATAATCATCTGTCTGTCTAATACAGGAATTCTGCTTTTGTCAATGCTCTCCGAATCATCAATCCAAATCGGAAGATTCAGACCGTTCATTTCCTGTAACCCATTCAGCAAATCAACCTCGCAAAGAATTTTGTCGGAATGATTCAATCCGCTGTTGTAGTCGATTCCATTACAGATCATCTTGCAAGTTTCCACTGGATTTCCCTCAATCGTGTAATCAAGGAAACTGAACTGGAAATGCTTAAAGTATGGATTGATTTTCTCTGCCAGTGCTTTATTTTTCTGAATTGAGAAGTTAAGAACGGTGTCAATGTTTTTTTCAATATCAGCTTGAACTTGTCCAAGGCTTTTCAGTTCCTCATTCAGTTCGGCTACTCGCTTTTCTTTTTCTGTGACTGCTGCCTGTGCAATCTTAATGTCTGCATCCACATTGGAAATCTGTTTCATAACATTGCTGATCTGCATTCTTAATTCCTGTTTCTTTCCAGGAACATCATCAAATGATTTCAGTTTCTCTTCAAGTTCTGCAATTCTCGCTGTAACCGCAAGATATTCTTCATCATTTGTCATATCTACAGATTCTGGAAGCTCCGTAAATTTGGACTGTTCTTCCTCAATCTGCTTAGTGAGTTCAGCAACTTCATCCTGTGCCTCACTGATTTCCGACTGTAATTTGTTGATTTCCTCGTTAGTTTTCTTTAATTTTGCAGCGGAAGTATTTCCAAGGTCGCAGACATATTTAAGCTTTTCCTGCTTCTCCGATTCAAAGGATTCTTTTATTTTCAACTGTGCTTCAATTCTGGCTTTCTTTTTTTCTTCAAAGGAAGCTCTCAATTCGGAAATCTGTTCTTCTGGCAGTTCCTGTCCGCAGGTGGAGCAAATGGTATCAGAATCATTGAATGTTTCAGCTTCAATAGCTTTCAGTTCAGAATCATCCAACTCCATTTCTTTGATTCTCGGATAGTCCTGTCTGGCTCTATCCAAGTCAGCTTTTGCCTGTTGTGCTTCCCTTATGTGGTTGCCCAGTTCCATTCCAATAATACGAATGCTTGATTCCTTTTCTGATTTTTTTAACATAAGTTCAGAAACTGTATCAGAAATAAATTTTTGTCTGGCTCTTAACCATTCATTCGCCTTGCTAACCAGACCATCCCTGGAAGATTTCAAACCACGGATTTCATACGAAAGACTGTCATAGCCTTTTGCTGAATCTTCAAGAATCTGTTCCTGTTCTTCCAGTTTGGAAAGGTCCGCATTAAGCTCCTGTTTTTTGGATTCCAGGGAAGAAGTATCTTCTGCTTCAACAGTCCGATTGGTTTCATATGCAATCTCCGTGTTTTTGGCATCCACCTTTTTCTTTTGTGCATTCAGTTCTTTTCGGAGCTTCTTCAATGTATCTTCTACGGAATGCCCCTTTGTGATTTCTTCCACATGAGCGTACTGTGGATTCTCTTCCATAAACTGAGCAATATCGAAACCAGACATCTTTTCCAGTACCTTCCTGGATTCTGCGGTTGACTTCTGCAATGTATCCAGAAATGGTTTTGGATTACTGCACATCAGAAGCGTTGAATGCTCTGCTATTGACTGGATGAACTCGATATAATCCTTTGATTTAACCGGGAATCCGTCAATTTCATAAGAAGTTTCATTTCCATCGAACACCTCTTCTGACTGTCCTCTCGGTTTTCTCCACTTCTGCTTTGTGATTTTGCGGATCACTTTTTCTTTCCCATCAATCGCAAGCGTAAGTTCTCTTACAACATCAACCTTTGGCACTTCCACGCCATTTTCTTTTCTGCGAATAGAAGTCGGTTCTGTACCATTTGCCATCTTTCCTGTCAGAACGTCCAAATATGCGTCCTGCAATGTTGATTTTCCTTCTCTGTTTCTGCCAGAAATCTCTGTTCTCGGAAACAAATCTACAGACTTACTTGGAAACTTCTTGTAATTCTCCAAGTAAATTTTTTTTACTTCCACTTTCATGCTCGATTATCCTCCCTATTGATACCTCATATGCAGTTCTAAGCTCCACTTCATCACCAGATAATTTTTTATGATAAATCCGGCTCTGTATTCTTCCGATTATTTTTACGAAATCTCCAACCTTGAAATCAGCAGCTTCTCTGGCTTCTTTCTGCCACGCTATACATGGGATATAATCTGTTCTTCGCAATTCATATTCGTTGCAAGCAATCATCAAATCACAGATTTCTTTTCCTATTGGTGTTTTGCGGTAAATAGGCGGTTTGCAAAGATAACCTTCCAGAATGATTTTGTTTTCACCTTCTGCGCTCCCATCACCATCTCCACACCAGATTGTTTCCGCTTTGATTTCAAGAATCAAATGTGACTTTCCACTTTCATGTTTGTTTGAAGAACTGTATCTTCCTTCAACATAAGCATGTTTTCCAATCTTTAAACCTTCTGTCTGCTTTTCTTTAACAATTACTGGAAGCAAATCTACGTTCCCACTGGTACATTTTATACCAATATAGAATCTTAAAAACTTTTCTCCGTCCTTAAAAAATGTTCCTGGCTGAATATCCATTATTAAGCCATGCATCTGAACTTTATTTTTATTATTCTTCATCCTCCAATTTCTCCATTTCTTTTACGGAAATCTCATATACACTTTCCGTTTCTTCCCCATTAACATAAACATCACGGCTCATTAACCTGCCAGTTACTTTAATGTAATCATTCCTTTTAACGTCTACCGCCAGATCAGCACCTTTTCCCCATAAAGTACAGCGAATAAAATCGGCTTTTTCCGAATAATCCCTTGGAATTGCCACGAAAAGATTTGAAACTTTCCTGTGCGTTACTGGTGTAAGCTTTGCATATGGCTCTTTCGTGCAACTTCTGGCAATAAACTCTACTTCGTTTATATCACCATCCGGAACCTGTTCTTCCAGGATTTCCACTTTATCAGCTGCGATATAATTAACATTGTGGTGCTTATTTGGATTTTTAGAAGTGTCCATGCTTCTAATTGCTCCTGTTACCACAACTTCTTTTCCGTTATAATCATTGTCACGCACAATGGAATCTTCTATAACGATTGGGAACATATCTACTGCACCACTTTTGCGAATAACTGTCAGCATGAATTTGTAATAGTATCTTCCGTAATGTTCGTGGCTGAATACTATTTCCCCGGCTCTACCGGATAATCTTACTTTATTTAATCTTTGCATTTACTTTTCCTCCGTTCCTAATATAATAGGAAGAAACACCACTGAGAATAAGACTGCTGATACGAAGAACACCCCTATAACATCAAATGATGTAAGCATCCATGTAATTGAGAAGATTACTGTAAACATCCCTATCCCCACAAATATTTCTTCTATTGTCTTTACCACCTCTTTCATTTTGTCCTCACTTTCTTCTGGATGTGGTTACTACAAGTGCAGTTGCCAGAATAGCGATAATTACATTTCTTGCCATCAGCTTTTCTTCCAGATCAGCAATGATTTCACTGGAAAGTGGCTGATTTTCGCCATTTTTTTGCATAAAAAGTCCTCCTGCTATATTTTTGTTTGTCAAATACAGGAGGTTGTGTTATAATAATCCTGTATTTAACTAACTCGTTCTTAGTTAGATACCGTCCTGGTTGGTGTGTCAGCACCTTCCAGGACAACTTAACCTACTTCTACGAATTTCCCATCTTTCAGCGTATAGAAAGTATCTTCCTTGATATTTTTCCCATCTACTTTTGCGGACTTAACATCTACAAGATGATATTCATAATTAATTTCTTTCCATTCAGCCAAAACAATGAAGCACCCGATTTTCCCTTTAGCTTTTGATTTGATTCCTGCTGCTAATGCAATGCTTTCTTTTCCTTCGACAATTGTTGCTGAACGATTTCCGGTATTGGTTGCCGCTGAATAATCTCCGGTATTGGTTGCCGCTGAATAATCTCCGGTATTGGTTGCCGCTGAACGATTTCCGGTATTGGTTGCCGCTGACTGATATCCGGTATTGGTTGCCGCTGAATAATCTCCGGTATTGGTTACCTTATCATCTTCCCAATCAACTTGCTCTTTTATATATTCAACGCCAGCTTTTATAATTCCAGCAATTCCAATTTCTGCTTTCACGGAAATTTTCTTTCCAACTCTCTTGCTATCATCAGATGATTTCTGGTCATTCTCTTCAAGATCAACTTCACAATATCTGGAATCTGAAGGATGATAATAACCGAATACATCCATCGGAAATTCGCAAGCATGGAATCCATAATTACAAATGTCTGCTTTTTCTTCTGTGTATTCTTTTCCAATTTCATACTGGAAATCTCTACACTTTAAGTCCTTGTCAAAGCCTTTAAAGCATTTCATTCTTTCTTTTCCTCCTTTGATTTTTCTACATCAAGTCCAAGCATTCTAAATGCCATTTTCTTTGTGAAATCATAATCGTTCACGCTATTCGCCCAAGCTTCAAATGCCTTTAACCTTCCAACCAGAAGTGCGTATTCCTCATTGGCGTTCTCTGGAATATAATCTGTGCTCTTAGTTTCTCCCATGATTAGTCCTCCTTATCTTTTGCTCCAAATTTTTTAAGCATTTCTTTCAGATGCGAAATAAACGGAATAATTGCATCTATCTGTTTGGAAGTTTCCTTGATTTCTTTATCAAGTTCTTCCTCGTTCATAAGGCCATACTCAAATGAATGTCTAAGCTGCTCTTTTATTTCTTTCTCTTCTCCACCATTTTTTGCGAACATCTCTTTAATTTCATGGGTGATAACTGCATACTCTGAAAGAATATCAATCCCTTTACCAGAAATATTAACTAATCCGTTTTCAAATTTAATCATTGTTTTTCCTCCCTATTTTCTTTTATTATCTCCCTCTGAATGGTATAATGTGTTCAGAAAGGAGGTGTGTTAAAATGTTTCTCAAATTAAAAGTTTCCTGTACTTGTCATTGTGATTACTATATAAGTGAAAGAATAAGTACAGACAAGGTTGTGTGCCCGAATTGCGGAAAGGAACATCCTTATTCTCATAAAATAATTTCAATGCTTCATGCCGCAAATGAGATTGATGATGGCAATGTTCCCGGAGCAGAAACCATAAAAACTTCCGTTATTTCCGAATGGGAAGATGTGACTGAGCGTCAATAACAATCTTCATGTACTCTAAAAAGCCTTTCGCTTCAGTGGCGGACAGACCGCATTCGGCAATTTCGTTTTTTACTTTTTCTACAAGGTCGCTTGCCTTCTGTCCGTTTTTGTGGCGATATAACTGATATATTTTGGAATCATAATCGGATAACCTTTCAGCAACGTAATCATCTGCTAACATTCTTTGTTCACCTCCCCTATTCAATAATTGTAAGATCTTCATCCACCGCAAATGGTTCAGTAACAAATATTCCATCTTCTTTAAAGAGAAGATCAATTTCAACATGTTGCTTATTTGCACACTTCACAACAACTACATTCTCATTTTCTTCTTTGGTATGTGTGAACAAAATATCTGCAATTTCAAAACCTACAAGAGAATGAAAAATTTCTGGATTATCTCCATAAAATTCGTAGCTTTTAATATCTTTCACTGTTTTACCCTCATTTTCTTTCTGAATTAATATCATAATTGCAATCGCGAATCTGCATTTTTGTATTTGTACACGGTTGCCATCCCTTGATGTACTTCACAGCTTCCTCATATCTTAATTTTGGAATGTTGTTTCTTGCGTTTACACCGAAATAAGATTTCACATCTCGATTACATTCTGCGAATACTTTCTTTCCGATTTCTGAATAGGCATTGGAATTCTTTCCGCCTAGCACTTCAATAACCACTATTGAAACCAAATCCCCAAGATATTTTTGCTGACCATAGTCAATTGTCATTGTGTTTTCAAGTTTTTCGATTCTTTCCTCATGGTCTGCTGTACCCTGGGCGAGAAGTTGAATTTGTTCGGCAACTGTTAATGGTTTTCGAGATCCTTTATCAAAATATTCATCTACCAATCTGTCATATACTTCCCACGCTTTATCGGTGTTCAGAGACTTAGCGTGGAGAAATGCTCCTTTTTCTGTCCAGAGGTAGAGTTTATTGATTCTTGACGATTCATCAAAATGATGATTCGTTTTAAATATCTTCAATTCTTCACCTTCAAGACAAATAAAATGCTTTCCTTCGATATATCTCTCTTTATTTCTATTGAAATTATTTGAGATAACTTTTACGTCAGCTTCATATGCTTCCGCAATCTGCTGTGTTGTAAGAACCCGAACATTCTTATATTCTGTTACTGTTAATTCGTTCATTATTCTCCTTTCTGTGATATAATCTCCTTTAGGAATGTGCAATCTCTTTTACATAGAGCACATCTACTGGATTAAATTTCAAGCAATATTGTTTTCCATCGTCATCCCATTCCAAACGTATCAGTTGATCTCTAATGTCTGGTTTCACAATATCATACTGGAACACGCACGGAATTTCGATTGTTTCCCCATTTTTAAATTTGATAATTGTCATCTTCCCGCCTCCTTATGAGCTTTCCTCTCAAACCGCTTCCAGATAAGCCAAATCTTTAACTGTCTCCAATCTCTTCTTGCAGTCTTTGTAGATTTCCTTATAATGTTTTCCTTGCATGATTCCGAGATCAATTTCATGTAAGATAATATTTTCCATCAAGGACAGGTTGTTGAGTTGCATTACCGTAGCTTCATCTCTCTTATTGATCCCCGCCATCTTGTTTGCTAATTTGGAATATGTCATGTAAAGCATTTCTGCATGACTGCTTCCCTGTACTTTGGCGTATTCAACAAGTTTCTGAATAGTATCGGTTTCTGCCTTTCTGGTAAGTTTGCCGGCTTTTCTGGTTTCAACCCAAACCTGGGTTGATTTCTCACGAATGAAATTCTCCATCTGGTTAAAAGCTTTTATGTATTGCAATTTCCATTCAAGGGCTTCTTTTCCTGTAAATCCCATTACCAGTAAAGAAAATCCATCCCTATTCATTATATAAAATGGATAAGTCTGTTTATTTTGAGGATGTACATAACTGCTTTTAATAAATAAGGGGTCTCCACCATTTTGAGCACACCCTTTTCCAATCAAATCAGAATACATTCTTTCAATTTCGGAAATGAGTTTGTCATGTCTTTTCCCAAATTTCTTAGCCACCTGTAAACTATCACAGACAGCTTCTTCATTACGAAGATAAACTAAATCGTCTATGATTTTCCTCCTTTCTTGTGTTATACTCCCTATAAGAGGGGAGGTGATGATTATTGGTATTTAATGGTTTCTGCGATAAGCAGAACAAAAATTATTCCATTGAAGCTTCTCTCATTAATACTGGATCATTGGATGATTTGACGCCTAATTACACAATAGGTCGAATTAAGTGTAATTATGCAAGCAAAACTGGATGTTGTTCAAATCCGAAACAATGTTCCATTTTAAAAGCTTCAAAATAATTCTGTTTGGCTCTCTGAAAAATGGGAGCCTTACTCTAGTGAAAAAGTCATCATCCGTGGATTATCTTTAAATTTTATACCCTCAATTTCACCTACTCCATTTTGATTAACTTTCAAAAATTGTAAATCTGTAGATAAATCAAAAGCATTCAGATCAATGGAAAGTATAGGTTCTGAATCTCCAACTCCCTGTTTCAACTCAAAACTCCTTACACCTTCGAGTTTGTGACCATCTACAAGGATTTCTGTAAATATTCCACATTCGCCATTTACTTGCCGAATTTCGATTTTTGATACTTTCATTAGTCTCCTTTCTGATCTAAATCAACAGTTTCTTTTTTATCTGTTTTTTGTTCCAGGCTGTTATCAGAAAAACTTTCCACTTTCCCAAGAATGTAGCCTTTATCAAATTCCGACATCTTAGGAATTGCTTCTTTCAGCTTTTCTACGATTTTTTTTTCTTTTTCTGACATTATCTATTTCACTTCCTTTCTTCTACGCACAATATTTAATTTCGTATTCAGTTACAATTTTGGAGAAAATCTCTCGCAGCTTTTTATCGTCATCGATGACGTCCATTTTGTTTAGTGAATTAATTTCTGTTTTGGTGCAACCATTTTCAGCCATGCGTTTTCGCTTATTTCTTAATCTTGTATTCAGATCACATCCAGCCCGGCGTTCCAATTCTGCGTACATTTCTGTTCTAAGCATTTTAAACTCTGCTCCGGCACCTTTTTGTATGCGATTGAATTTAGAATTAATTTCTGAACGCCAGTTATCAAATACAGGCTTAACCGCTTCTTTGATGTTCTCTGTAGTTGCAACAGCTTTATCTGCGGTTTCTTTGGCAATTAAAATCTGCCTGTCTCTTTCTTTGTCGGCAAGTTCTTTCTCTACCATTTGTGAAAGTAGTCCCTGTAACATTTGAAGTTCTGGTGACAATGCCCTTTTTACAGTTTCTTTGGTTTTAAAGTACCCATTTACAAGCTGTCTCTGAACATCCCATGCTAAATCGTCTGTGAAAGACTTTACTAACATTAGATATCCCTGTTCTGTAATAAGCGCATAATCAGAAGTTGCCTTGTCTGGAATGTCAAAAATTTTGGTACGACGAATTTCGTCGGCGCTTACTCGGAAGAAATCTTCGCTCTCAATAAAGCGCTCTCTGTTTGTTCTGAAATTTCTGCTTGCCGTTCCGTCTGGTCTTCCGTGAACTGCATCAATATCTTTGAATGTAACCACTCGCTGACCGTTATACTCTTTTATTGAGATATCCGAATTTCCAATATGTACTAACTGGTTCGTGTTTATCACTCCTTTCTTAATCTGACTTTCAATTCCGTTTTGTGTTGAAAATATTTTTCCTATGTGTTAAAATTCTTTCATACCCAAATAATGGGCAATGAAAGGAGTTGTTTGCTTTGACCCAACTTTTGAATTTGCCCTGTTCCTTATTGTAGGTTGCAAGCAGAGTAACCTGCGTTACCAAAGTACGTTAAGCAATTTCGTTCACCGTATTGAACAAAATTCCTACATTCGCCAACTAATGGGCAGCTAATCCTTTTTACTCAATCGCAGAACTAAAACTGCGTAAGTGGTGAAGTGTTTCAAGAAACATTTGGTGCTGCTTATGTGACTCAACAAGTGCGTTCAGTCTGCAAAACACATAAGGTAAACAAATTTAGGCAAGAACTGATAGGACAGCACTCCTGTCAGTTTTTTGCTATTCTTCTTTAAACAGATATTCCAGATCATATTCTGGGAAAAGCTCTTTTTTAGAAAGGACTGCTTCTGGATAAGTAAAAGGTGTTTTCCCCTTTATCTTGTTCTGAATAGTCCTTTCATCAACACCAAGAACCTTTGCAAACGCTCTGATTGTAATTCCTTTATCATCAAGAGCTTTTTTTAAATGAATTAACATTAATACCTCCTGTCGCATTATTGCGACTACTGTGTAAAAAAAATATCTATTGCTTCTTCCCTACTTAAAGGAACTGCGCTTACAATTCCGTGAATTTCACCAATTGTAAACTTTTCGCCGCCATCTTTCAGCTTACGGTAAAAAGTGCTTCTATCCATACCAATTGCGCTTGCAACAGCTTCTTGTGTATTTCCATGTTCAACAATTTTACCTTTAAGCCTTGCTATATTTACAACCACAAGCGTTACCTCCTTTCTAGTAGCATTAATGCGACTTTGTGATTATATATTACCTCTTGCAGTCGCATTTGTCAATATAAAAATTCGCATTTTTGCAATTATTTTTGTTGCATTTTTGCAACATTAATGATATTATATATTTCAGAAAGGAGGTGTACAAAATGTCGAAAACTGGCGAACAAATAAAAAAGAGAAGAAAACAGCTTGGTATGAGCGCTGATGAACTTGCTGAAAAGTTGGGCGTATCAAGATCTACTATATTTAGATATGAAAAAGGAGATATTGACAAGGTACCAGCAGAATATGCAAAGCCATTGGCGGATGCGCTCTGCACTACTCCAGCATATTTGATGGGGTGGGAAGATAATTTAGAAACCGAAACAGATTTTATCCCAAAACTTATGACTGACACAATATCTGTAGAACATGTTAAGCTGTTGCTTGAACTGAGTGACACTGATAAAAAGAGTGTTTTCGACATGATTGAATTTCTTTACAAAAAAAGCAGGGATTAATCTCCCTGCTTTTTTTAATAGCCCCATTGTTTTTTAAATGAAATAATCATGTTATACAAAAACTTCATAAACTTTTCGCTATGTATATTTTCAAGCATCTCAATAATTTCTTTCTTGTAATCCACGTAAATCCCTCCCAATATTCCAAACATCTGTTCTTATTTATTAAATTATATCATGTTTTCTAACTATATACTGGAATGGAATCATCTCCGCTTAAATCCTTTCTGGCAAGTTGCTTTTCCTCGATATTATTGCAAATTATGATTTTTTCAGTATAGATATTGTGATTTTGGTACTTTTCATTCGTTATATATGTAGATAGAAATAAAGGGGCTGGATGCTTGTCAGCGAGGGATTTATAGCGCTCATGGACAACCTGTTTTACCTCTGCTTTTGCAATTGCGATAGTTTTACCCCTCCCAAAGATAATACTACGCTCCGGGCAGAAGTAAACATATTGAATCAAGAGCACATGCACGAATATCAGTATAAACACAATTATGATTTTTTTATGTTTCTCCATGAATCCATCCCCTTTACACTATCATCTTAATGTATTACAATAACATTGTATCAAAAAATATACAATTACACAGGAAATGGCGAAATTAGCACCTCTGGTGGCGAATTTTACATGAAAAGGGATGATTTGAATGCGAATTGCAATATGTGATGATAACGAAATCCAGATTGGTATATTTATGCATCGGATTAATAATTTTCTCAAACGAAATGGTGATATAAAAGCATTGATTACTCCGTATGATAAAGGACAGCCACTTATTGATGATGTGGCAGATGGCGAATGGTATGATATTGTAGTTTTGGATATCGTTTTGAGAGAAGAAAATGGAATTGAAGTTGCAAAGGAATTGAGATTAAATGGCTATGATGGAAATATTATTTTCTGGACAGCCCACAAAGAGTATGTTTTTGAAGCTCTTGATTTACTCCCAATTCACTATATTATAAAAGGATCTGAAAATGGCAGAATGTATACTGCTTTCAATCATGCTCTGGAACATATCAGCAAAAGCACTCTTATGATAAAAGGAAAAGACTTTATTCATCGGGTGGAATTTCAAAATATCGAATATATTGAGAGCCGAAACAAATACATCATTATTCACTGCACTTGCGGTATAGTTTATACGGAACGATGTAAACTGTCTGATATTGAAGAATTACTGGATTCCAGATTCTTGAGGTGCCACCAGAGCTACTTAATAAACATGGATGAGGTAAAAGAAATAAACACTTCGTTCCTTATGTTTTCTGGGGATACTGTGCCTATCAGAAGAAAAGACTTTGCAAAAATAAAAAACGAATTTGAAGAATATACAACATTTAAGTAGCTCCCGGGAAAACCCCGGGAGTGTTATTATTTCAGTAATTCGTTGACTTTTTTCTGCACTTCTGCGTAGTTGTAGCCGGCAGCTTCCAGGCGGTCTCGTCTATCTTGTCCGTTCCCCCACTCGCCGTTAATTACCTCTTTTGCTACCTTGGCTACACTTTTCTTTGCAGTCACGGAATACACAGCTTTTCCATTCCAATCAAAAACAGAATAACCGGCTTTGCAAGCTTTCTTTGCATTTTTGAGTGACTTGTACGCCCCGATCTGGCTCTTGGAATCCTTCCAGGTCTTGCGGACACGGTAATACTTGTCAATCTTTACTGTCGGCTTTGTGGTTGGAACTGTCACGGTTTCACTGGAAATAAGCTTCTTAAATCTATTCCAGTCACCCTTTCCACGGATAACGGAAGGACAATTCTTAGCGCAAACATCGTAGTGCTGCACTACTCGGCTTGCTGGGATTCCGTATTTCTTCATAAGCTGCTTACATACATCAACGGTATTTTGGAATGCCTTTTCGTAGTTGTAACCAGCATTCATGCACATTTCAATTCCAATAGAGTTGTGATTGTTTACAGTTCCAAAAAGCTTGCCGCCATAATTTACTCCAACATGCCATGCTCCACGATTGTACGGCAAGGCTTGGTATGCTGACTTATCGTCAACGAATACGTGGGCTGAATAACCATGAAAATTGCCGTTGTGCTGTGCGGTGGCGTGTGCCTTGGCATCTGCTGTTTTGGCTGTATTATCTGTATTATGGATGACAATATACAGAGGTGTCTGTCCGGCGTAGCTGTTGTTGTTGCTGATTAATGAGGTATTGATATTCATGTATGGTCTCCTTTCATTGTTGAGGTTAAAAAGTGCATAATAAAAAGCACCCCATTTGGAGTGCTCTTTAGCATAAACTCTTTATACAATATATCTCTTATGATTAAATTTCACAGAATCATGGCTGATTTTAGCGTAAATCATTGTGGTATCAAGTTTTTCGTGTCCTAATATTTCTTTTACTTCGGCAACGTTCATTCCTCTATTTAAGGCATCTGTTGCCATTGTGTGTCTAAGCAAGTGCGGAAACAGGCTTCTTTCGATTCCGGAACGCTTTTGAATAGCCTTTACTCTCGCATATATTGATTCTTTGTGCATTTCATTATAAGGCTTTCGGAATATCACAAATACAGAATCCGATATTGATTCTTTTGGGCGTTCCAATTCAAAGTATTTTTTTAACATATATTCCGCTTTTGCGTTCAGATAAGATGTTCGGTGCTTACTTCCTTTTCCGAACAAATGAACCTCTTTGGAAGTGAAATCAATATCACTAATTTTTAAATTTACCATTTCGGATAAGCGGCATCCTGTACTGTAGAAAAGCTCAATCATCGCTTTATCTCTGTAATTTTCGCAAGCATCACGCACTATTTCAAGCTCCATGTTGCTAAGTGGCTCTCTTGGCTTTTCCTCAAATTTAATGGGCTTAATACTTGCGCATGGATTGTTTGGAATATACCCCTCTTTCCAACACCAATCCATAAAGGTGTTTATAACAAGCCGTTTTCCATCCAGTGTTCGATTGCTGATTCCTGTTCGTTTCTGAGTTTCGTACAGATAAATCCGTATATCATTTGTTGTAACCTGTTCGAATGGTCGGTTAATGTGTTCAAAAAAATCTGTGAGATAAAAATTGTATGTTTTCATGGATTCTGGAGACATGCCCTCAATCTTTTTTGCCACCATGTAAACCCTGTAGCAATCTGGGATATTGCTTTGATATGGAACCACATGCGTTTCTCTCTGATTGATATCGTAGTTAGATGCAAACACTTGCAATTCCTGTAATACTGTCCTAAGTGCTTCATCTGGAATCTTGCCATCAAGTTTGCTGATAAATTCATTCGCAAAATTCTCCATAAAAAATACCCTCCTTTTGGGTTCACAAAGGGAGAGTACTGTGCTATAATAATACTGTACCCTTTGTGGTGCTTGGAGCTGAGTTTTTTGATTGGTAGTCGGGAACTCAGCTCCCTTTTTGTTGTTCCGATTTTGATATGCTGATTATAGCATATTCATTTTATGTTTGGTAGTGTTTTGTTATTTTTTCTTGTTTCTCCAACAAACTCTATAGTGATTCTTTAATAATGGAAAAGGATATGAAAAAGACAACAAGCACAGGTGGCTCATTAATTTTTAAATATAATGCTACCAGATGCTCCATAATCGCTTTTGTTACAAGAAACGGACATAATCCATCTTTATATTATATTGGAATTGCTGGAAGTGGCATTTATAATACAAATAAACTTGCAGGAGATACTACTAATTTTGTAATAAATACTTCCGATAAAACAATTACCATTAGTGTCCCTGAATGGTCTAGCGTTACTCTTATTGGAACATTCTAAAGTTTTTTAATCCAATGCTTTTTACAAATTTTATGATTTTTAACTGTAACTTTTAAATACAACCGAAACTTGGGTCTTAGCTCACTATCATAATATTTTTACCCATTTACCATTAGAATACTGCGCTGCCGCTAATTTTTTCGAAGCGTTTTCCACTCCGATAAAATTTATATTATTTAGCCCAGTTAGCACAATTCCCCAAGCCCAGCCACCGTACAATCCACCAATTGTTCCCCATACAGGAAATAAATTACAATCGCCAGCGCTAACACTGTTAAGTATATTACTGACATCAGTATCACTATTAAGATTTAAGGCTTTTTTCGGCACCTTATCACTATTTAGTGCATTTATTGCCCCGATGATTGTCTTATTATTTGTCTCCAATTTCGAGATAACAGCCGTTGCCATTTTATCAACGACATAATCCCAAAACTTGCTCATTAGTCCACGTTTGTTCACTCTCCCAGTTGCATCATACAGCATTACTTCGTCATTATCCGCTAACGTATCTTTTGTTGTGTATTCAGTCCATTTTGGCATGTTGTTGTCCTCCTTTTAATTATTGATATTAATTTATAAAAAGAGGATGATTTCTCACCCTCTTTATATTGATTTGCCTAACAATTGTTTGATTTCTGCAAGTTCTTCTTTAATGCTTTTTAATTCCGATTTTAATTCTTCATTTTCGGATTTGAGTTTCTTGATTTTCTCGTGATTGAATTTTATCATGGCGAACATGGATGGAATCATAATTCTGTAGTTCCAATCCTCTGGCTTTCCATCTGGCAAATGGTTTACTGCAATTGGAAAACGCCTTTCCATGTCCTCTGCAAGGAACATTGGCATTAATTTATCATATCGGCTATCGTTTTTATCCAAATACCCTTCTTTGTATTTCGCCCAAACAACCTTTACACGATAAAGTTCTTCCAGTTCTTCTTCTTTAACAGTTGTCCGAATTGACTTATACCGCCATGAAGATGATGGAACCTTAATAACCATGCCTTGACTGTTAACTCCTAAGTGTGTTCCGTCTGTAATTGATCCAAGGTTTTCTATACAAAAGAAATTACTTTCATCTCCAAATTCACTAGATTTAGGACTGTTTTTAATTTTTACACCGCCATCAATAACAAATCCGTTTCCATTTGCTTTTAGATCAACGCCATTTATGGTTACCATGTTGTTTTTCGCATCAAGTACAATAGCACCGTTTGCAGAGGTTAATTTTCCATTTGTTTTATCAATCTGCCAGTTTCCAATTTCCCCAGTTAGCGACTTTACGCTTCCAGAAAATTCGCCTTGGTTAAAATGAACACCTGTATTGTCAATATATCCAACCTGTGTGCCACTTGCATTCAGAATGGAAAGTAACCCATTTCCGTTATTTGAACCGCCAAGTTTCAATGTACCTCCATGTGCATAGGTGAATGAAAAATACAATTCTCCATTTTCCATGTACATGCCCTTTATTGCACCGTTGTTTGTAAGCATATTGAACACTTGCTCATTTGTGTAAGCGTATTCAAGTTTTGGCATATAAATATAAGTATCATATTTTACGCTAGACCCAACTGATGATGTCAAGATTCTCAAACTGTTTAAACTATCATTTGGTAAGCTAGATAAAGTTGTTGTTACTTGCAGTCTTTGCCATTCAGTTGTAGTTTTAGCATTTAATATTGTTTTACTTCCAAGATACACATATACTTGTGTTGCAACACTAGTTTTTATCCAAAACGAAAAAGTATAATTTCCAGTAACTTTTATTGGCTTATAATTTTTCGTTCCAAATTGTGCTCCAGTTCCGTTTATTTTAATTGCATTTTTGCCGCCATCTACATCCTGAACTCCATACTCATATGTATATGCACTCTGTGTAGACCAATAATCTTTAACATTTTGTTCTGTTAGATAATAGCCTTTAATAATATTGTCCGATGTAATATCTTGGACTTGTTTTATAGCTTCTTCCTGTGCTATATCAGTAACGCTTTTATCTCCTAATGTAAACTGTGAAGCTGCTATTGTTACTGCACCAGTAGTTTTGTCAATAGCAAAAGTGGTCTTTCCATTGCTATCAACAACCTTAATACCTTTGGCTTGCACGTATTCTCCGTTTACATAGACATTTCCGTTTTCATCCAAGTAAATCCCCTGTGCCTTGCCGCCATTGGTGAGTTTGTTGAAAATATCGGCTTGTGTCTGTCCAGAAACTGCGGTGCTGGCAGAAGAATCTGCAATTTCCTTTACTGTTTTGCCTTGTAAGGAAAAAGTTTTTGGAGCTAGGATGACGTTTCCTTTGCTGTCGATTTCTAAGGTTACGTTCTTGTCATCATTAATGACTTTTAGCCCACGACCATTAATTCTCTCACCGGCAAGCAATCCAGCCAGAATATATTTTGCATTGATATATACTTTTCCGTCCTCGATGTAGATTCCCTGTTCTGTCCCGCCTTTTGTGAGTTTATTGAACACTTCATCCTGTCCAAGACTGGTATCGTAATTATCAATTGCATTTTTGATATCGTCTTTGTCTGCGTACTTGAAGTCAATCCAATCGGATGCAGTAAAGTCACCATTAATACGATTTACAAAAGAAGTTTTGAGAGAAGCCTTTCCTTCACTATTGGTCGTTACCCACAAGTCACCTTCGTAATATGGTGGTGTTGGCTGAATCATGTAAACAGATGATTTACCGTCTATCTTGTCCAACAATTCATTTGGTATGGACTGTGGTTGCCAGATGCCAGATTTGTATATCCACTGGGTGTTATCCGTGGTATTATGCCAAAGATCGCCTTCATGCTCTACCTTCTCAGATTCCCATACCAAAACAATTTCATTCCCGGATTCATCCAGAATCTTGTTTCCGTCAATATCACGCCATGGATATTCCTCTGTTTTTGTCCATTTTACAGATGGATCGTTTGGCTGATACCAAGTCTCAATTTTCCCGTCTATCTGCGTCTTTAAAGAATTAAGTGAATCTTTAAAAACACCATTGATAAATAAGTCTAAAGAGCTATCATCCGTATACTTTGAAGCCTTTTCCCAATCATCCACTGAATAAGAGCCGCTTGCTCTGGCAACCTTACATCTCATCAAGTCACCATTAGAGCCTTGCGTCCATAAGTCTCCAATGTCATAAGGTGGCTTTGGCTGAACGACGAATACACGCCGCTTATGATCTGCCGTATCTTGCGCTTTTTCTGCGGCGGCAAGTGCTAACGTGATATCAGTATCTTGTACCAGTTGCCACTTCCATGTTGCCCCATCTTGCATAAAACGGTAAGCATATCCTTTGGATTTCCAGTAAAATAAGTCACCCTCATGTTTCTTTCGTTCTTCGTTGGTAGTCCAACCAGAAGCCGGGATATTCTGCAAGGTTGGTTCATAGTCATAAAAAAAAGTCTCAATCTGTCCGTCGATTTGAGACTGTAAATTATTGATATCAGTTGTGTATGTATTGCTTATAAAATTATTTACTTCTTTTTCTGCTTTTTCCTTTGCAATTGCATTAACATCTTTTCCCTTGATTTGTACTGAGTCTGCATTAATAACAACCCTTCCTGTTGTTACATCAACCAGGAAAGTTGTATTTCCGTCTTTGTCAATTGCTTTAATAGTTCCTGTATTAATCCAGTCAGCATTAACGCCTGTAGCAGTAAGGATTCTGGCAATTACATCACCATCAACCGTCATACCGCCATTCCAATGTTGTCCACCATCTGTAGATACAGCCCACGCTTCTGCAGTCATTTTCCATACAATGTCAGAATCGGATAACTGCGGCTTATTATGAAGATAATAGATGTTGCTTCCGTCCGGCTGTGTTTCCACAGTAGTATATGTACCGGAAGATTCAGACAATCTTTGAGACAATTCTTCAATTGCCTTTTCTCTTGCGGTACGTTCATCTCTTAAATTCTTATTATTTTCTGCCTGTATTTGTTGATTAAGGCTATATTGTTTCTGCTTATTCCTGGATGCACTCTTAGCACTGCATTCAAGTTGCTCAAATGCGCCTGGATTCAAAGTAACAGAAGTTAGGTAGCTCTTATACTGTTTTCCGTTTCTATCGGAAATCGCAATGGTGTCACCAGCTTCCCATGCAATATTTGTTAAAGCACCGGTAGAAAACGGTCTGAATTTCATTCCAACACATCTGTCTGAAATAATCTTACAGATTTCTTCTCCTGTTCCCTCTTGGATTAGCTTATTATCACTTATTTCGATAACGTAGCCAGATTTCCCCGACTGATATGTTTTCGCTTCATTTTGAGAAGAATTTTCAACGTATTCTGTAACTTTTATACCTGTTATTTCAAGATCATACAGCCACGGAGTAAATCCGTTTGTTTGAATTGCTGTAATCCCAGTCTGCATGATAGTAATGATTTGTTCACCAGTGGTATCTAATATGTCGTTACCTTCTACATCTTTCCATGGAGTTTCCACCAAATCATAAAAATTATCCGGGACTTCACGTTCGTACCATCCAAAGCATAAGCGACCATATTCGTCACATTTCGCCCACTGGCAGCCCATCTGCGCTACCCATGCAATTACCTGTCGGAAAGTAATGCTACTATCATCTGGTCGATTCTGAATCACAAAATCATCATTATCAAACCTTGTAGATTGAAGTGTTACTCCGCACACCTCGCAAGCATCCTGGATGATTTGTAATCTTGTTGCCGGATAAGTCAGTTTACTTTCTGAATAATCGCGATCAAATAATCGCATTGAATCTTCGCAGGTTAGGCTGATAATTGCAGTGCTTTGATATGGAGCATCTGTTACCGTCATAGTACAGATACGGATTTTTTCAATGCCAGTAGATAATTCAAGCCCAATATAGCAAACAACTCTTGCTCCGTCCCAGATGTAATCTGTGTACTTTCCAGAAAAGTTGTTGATCTGCAGTGTCAACTTATTTACGATAGCTGCGCCGATATCAAAAGAACCGCTTTGCGATACTGCATCCTCAAAATTGAAGCCATTAGACCATAAGTCTTTGTCGGTAATGGATAATGTGCTTCCGTCCGTAAAGGTAAAATCTGCATATTTCAGATAGTTACGGTTCCCACTATTCTGTTGTTCTTTAAATTCCGTTGATAAATTTCGCATATCTTACCTCTCGATAAAGTCAAAACTAAGTCCTTCCATGCGCTCATTTCCAATCCACCAGCACTTAAAGGGTGATTCCCTGTCCCCAACATAAAATGTTCTGGTTTCGTGCTTATTTGCGGATAACAGGTCTGGATATGTGACTTGTATGTACTCCGGATTTACTGCCTGTATAATTTTGCAAGCAGTGTCCCAGTCTGGACCATTCCAACCTACAGACAGCTTTCGTTTCTGTCCAACTCTGTTTTTGTGCATGGTCGTATCGTCTGTTCTGCCGGATTCTGATGCCGATATATCCTGTAATCCCCATGTAAAAGAAGAAGGACAGGGCATTGCTACCCCATCCACTTTTAAAAATGCTTCTGCCATATGCTAACCCTCATGTATTTTTACACACGAAAAAAGCGCCTACCCCGAAATGTAAACGCTTTAAAAATTGCTTATTATGATTTTATATTTTGACACTCCCCACAGCTAAAGCATGGGGGTTTTACGACACACTGGATAAAAAGCACTGGATATTTTAATCCAATGCTCTACTTTATATTTTACCTGTCTCTTATACACATCTCCGAGCCCACGAGACGGAGCTACATCT